>Ga0082212_10002400_pt1 | contig 27285 bp, 27 predicted proteins | sample TergutNt197P3_FD_71548 | JGI IMG/M metagenome (GOLD analysis project Ga0082212, IMG submission 71548) | Neocapritermes taracua P3 segment gut microbial communities from Petit-Saut dam, French Guiana - Nt197 P3 | ecosystem: Host-associated > Arthropoda: Insects > Digestive system > Gut ...
TATGGGAAAACGGTCGAGATGCAGGGATTCCATTTTATCACGGAAGACGTTTGGGGCGAATTTACCAATGCCAAAGAAATTACATTCAAAATACGTCATACGCCCGAATTTACGCGAGGCCGAATTTTTCGTTCCGCCGCCGATCTTTACCGAATTGAAAGCGATGAAAAAATACAGGGCATAGCGCCGGGCCAGTTTGCGGTGGTGTATGATGAAGAAAGCAGGTTGTGTTTTGGGAGTGGGGTAATTATTTAATTGTATATAATATGCTGCTGATTGATTCGTTGTTACATACGCGACGGATAGCTTCGGCAAACATTTCGGCGACTGACCGGATGGTTGCTTTTTTACTTTTCATGGGATATGGGATAGAATCGGTAAAGATAATTTCAGAAAGGTTTGATTCATCAACTCGCAATGAAGCCGGGTCGGACATAACGGCATGACTGGCCATGGCGCGAACGGATTTTGCGCCGTTTTGTATCATCAAATCAGCGGCTCTTGTGATTGTTCCTGCAGTATCTACTATATCATCCACCAACAGCACATCTTTTCCAACCACATCGCCAATTATCCGCATTTCGTCAATTTCACCTGCTTTCTGACGTGATTTATAACAGATTACCATCGGAACGCCCAAATGTTTGGCATATCTGCTGGCTCGCTTCGTTCCACCCACATCCGGCGTAGCTATGACTAAATTATCAAGCAAAAGGCTTTCCTTGATATATTCCAAAAAAACGTACGAAGCATACAAATGATCGACCGGGACGTTAAAGAAACCCTGAATTTGGTCGGCATGTAAATCCATCGTAATCAATCTGTCAAGACCGGCGACACTTAACATGTCCGCAATCAGTTTGGCGCCAACCGACACGCGGGGTTTGTCTTTTCTGTCCTGGCGCGCCCATCCGAAATAGGGAATCACGGCAATAATCGAATGAGCGGAAGCCCGCTTGGCTGCATCCATCATTAGCAAAAGTTCCAATAAGTTATCGGAATTAGGGAAAGTAGATTGTACTAAAAACACATCTCGACCGCGGATGGATTCTTCATACGAAACAGAAAACTCGCCGTCAGCAAAATGTTGTATAATCATATTTCCTAATGGACAGTTCAAGTTTGCGCAGATTTTTTCCGCTAAATAATGGGATTTTGTTCCTGAGAAAACCAAAAAAGGAGTATGTACGCTCATGCCTGTAGTTATTGAATGATTTGAGACGGCAAAAGTACAATTTTAATTAAAAATTAAAAATTAAAAATTAAAAATTATGAATTTTCGTTGATGGATTTTAGCTTGTCGGCGACTTCTTCCATCAGCCATTTGGGGGTAGAGGTGGCTCCGCATACGCCTACAGTGCGAATGTGGGTGGGTAAAGGAGTATCAATATCAGATGTTTGTGTTATAAATACGGAATTGGGGTTGGTTTTCAGACATGCTTCAAAAAGCAATTTCCCGTTGGAACTTTTTTCGCCTGCAACAAAATAAATAAGATCGTGGTTAGCGGCAAAGCATTGAATGTTCGGCAAACGATTAGCTACATGGCGGCATATCGTATCATAGTATTGGAAATTTATCCCCGGATGGATGCGCCGGTTGATGGTTTGAATGATTTGGTCGAAACCGGCTAATGATTTTGTAGTCTGTGAAAAAAGAACAATGTCTTTGTCGAAATTGATAGAATCCAAATCATCCTGTGTTTCTATCACAATCGCCGTGTTGTTTGTTTGGCCTACTAAACCATTTACTTCGGCATGGCCTTTTTTGCCATAGATTAGTAGTTGAGTCTGATTTTCTTTTGTCTCTTGATAACATTGATGAATCCGGCGTTGCAAGCGCAGCACCACCGGACAGGTAGCATCAATGATTTTTATTCCGTTTTGTTGTGCTTTTTGATAGGTTGCAGGCGGTTCGCCGTGTGCGCGTAATAATACGGTACAGTTTTTTAAGTTTTCAAATGCTACGTGATCGATTGTTTTAAGACCCATAGTTTTTAGACGTTCCATTTCAAGGTTATTATGTACCAAATCGCCCAGGCAATAGAGTCCGGTAGTTTGCTGTAATTCACGTTCGGCGCTCCGGATGGCATTAACTACTCCGAAACAGAAGCCTGAATTGGTGTCGATTGTCACTTTAAGCATACTTTATTTAGCGTTTAGATATTAAAGTTTAGAGTGTAGTTAAATCTTTAAATACTTAAATCTTTAAATCAATCCGTTATTCAGTTATTATACGACTGAACTGATTAAATAGCCACGTTTGCTGCTCTTCGATAGTAAGATGGGAATTGTCTAATTCGATTGCATCATCCGCTTTACGTAAAGGGCTGATTTGACGAGTACTATCAATCCTGTCGCGTTCGTTTACATTGGCTAATACTTCATCAAAAGAAACCTCTATGCCTTTCGTTCGTAGCTCGTCAACCCTGCGTTGAGCGCGGACTGCGGCTGAGGCGGTAACAAAAATTTTGAGTTCTGCTTCGGGGAATACGACAGTACCTATATCGCGCCCGTCCATTACGATACCCTTATTTTTGCCGATTTCTTGTTGTTTGACAACTAATGCATTACGGACAAATCCTAAAGTTGCTATGGGGCTTACTTTACTTGCCACCTCCATGCTGCGGATAGCGGTTTCCACATTTTTGCCGTTTAGGTATGTTTCGTTTTGTTCTGTTCCGGGATTAATTGCGAATGCAATATCAAGTGAATGGATAACTGACTGCAAAGCATTTTCGTTGATTGTGTTATCATCGAAATAGCCTTGTTGAAGCGCAAATAAAGTTACTGCACGATACATGGCGCCACTGTCTATATAGGTATAGTTAACAGCTTTCGCCAAATTTTTTGCCATCGTACTTTTTCCGCACGATGAAAATCCGTCAATTGCTACGATAATTTTTTTCATATTTACATTTCAAAACCGGATAATGAAGTGGAAATGCTCAACATCAACGAAAGCGCCGATGGATGAAAGCGTGCGACGGAGGCGCTCACATCGAATTTTGAAACCTTTATTCCTCCGCCCACAGAAAAACCTCCCAATCCATTCCCTGATAGCAGTTTCATATCCATATTCACTTTAGGATTATACCCAATCCCCATCCAAAAATTTTGAGAAGGAATAAAGTCTATACCAAAGACAAGGTGTTTTGCTAAAGTGCGAGAAAAAGAATCATTCAGGGAGGATTTATGTAAACTCTCATCAATATAACTAAACTTCCATTGATTCAAATACATAGCTGTTACGGAAACACGTAAGGGAGCATGCGCCCATTTTTTTGTTATTCCCAATTGGATATCCCATGGTAAATTTTCCCTCCGCGAATCGTAAGATTTCAATTGCGCCCCCATATTTTTCAATACAAAGCCGAACGACAGATTCTTTTCAGCATCGAAATAGCTTAACCCTGCGTCGGCGGCAAGTCCAAATGAAGCATATTCCATAAAACCGGAATAGAGCATTTTAAAAGAAAACCCTCCCCGCCATTTTTCAGAAAGATCGTGCGAATAAAATGCGTTGACACTTACGTTCTGAGGAGCAAAATTACCCAGCATAATATTTTCGGCGGTAACTTCTTTCATTGTGCCATAATTAAAATATACAGCGCCGACTCCCCAGGCGCCACGTTCGCCCACATTTTTTGTATATATTGCGCTACCGGCATGAATATCTGCTAAATAATTCATATAATTCAGATTGACCATCCCGTCCATTTCGCCGCCCAGCAGCGCCGGATTATGAAATATCAATGACGGATCACGTTCAATCAATGATACCGTATTTCCTCCCAGTGCGTTCGCATGAGAGGATGTCGGTAAACGGAGAAATGAAAAGATTTGACCTCCTTCCTGCGCAGAAAGTTGCAAGGTGAAGATCAAGATGGAGCTAATTATGATTATTTTTTTCTTCATTTTACTTTTATAGAATCTTAAGCCCATATTCCGTTTTCAAAAACGTAGATACTTGATGTATCTTACATAACGAAAAAAACACCAAAAAGGTATATTTGAAAAATTTAAAATTGAATGAATGAGCCTGATTTGGCTCTTTTCATTGCTTTTTTTGTTATTTTTCCTTAAAAAATGCTAAATGCGTTTTTTTTTTGTCCATTTTGATAGATAGTATGAAAATAAAACATATCTTTGCTGCATAAATTTAAAAATGTTGAACTATGGAGATCAAGAAATCATCCAAAGCTGATTTGGAAAAAGGAAAGACCTTAGCACTTCTTATGGGAGCAGTAATGGCATTAGCCATACTGTTTGTCGGTTTTGAGTGGGGAACGAAAGAATTGAAAATAAGTGAGAAGGAAGGAATTGCAGATATTATTGCAGAAGAAGAGATTGAAATTACAACGCAGGATGTAGACAATACCCCCCCCCCCCCCCCCCCCCCCCCTCAACAACAAGAAGTAGCTGCAGAAGTATTAACTATTGTAGAAGATAATGTAGATGTAGGAAACCAAACTCTTATGTCGTCGGAAGACACACAGCGAGAGGCACAACCGCAGACTTATGTACCTCCTACGATTGTTGCTGCCGTTGCTGTAGAGGAAGAATACACAGAAGAGCATATCTTTGAAATTGTAGAAGAGATGCCTGAATTTCCTGGTGGATTGAATGAATGTATAAGATTTCTACAGAGCAATACAAAATATCCGGTTGTAGCACAGGAAAATGGAGTACAAGGCAGAGTGACTGTTTCTTTTGTTGTTAATACGGATGGTTCAATTGTTGATGTTGAAGTAATCCGTTCAGTTGATCCTTCTTTGGACAGGGAAGCCATGCGCGTTGTTAACACAATGCCAAAATGGAAACCGGGTAAACAAAGAGGTAAACCGGTTCGCGTAAGATTTAATGTGCCTGTTACATATAGATTGCAACAATAGGACAAAGTTGTAGTTTACACGGATTTTTCCGGTAAATTAAAGCAATTAAAAAGGTCGCCAATGTAAATAAGCGACCTTTTTTATTCATACCATATATATATATTAATGTATGTATACACTCGAGCAAATTCTTCAAATAGTTGAATTCCATATTGAGCAAATCAATTATAATCGTCAGCCGCAAAATTTATATTCGCCGGTTCACTATATTCTTTCTTTAGGGGGAAAAAGAATTCGTCCTGCTTTGATGCTGATGGCTTGCAATTTGTATAGCGATGGGGTAGAAGAAGCCATAAAACCCGCTATCGGAATGGAAATTTTTCACAACTTCACATTATTGCACGATGACTTGATGGACAAAGCCGATAAACGCCGAAATCAACTTACAGTACATAAAAAATGGAATGCAAATAGAGCAATTCTTTCGGGTGATGCTATGCTTATCCTTGCGTATCAATTCATTGGCAATACAAAAACGCCGTTACTTAAAAGCATTTTAGATATTTTTACTAAAACGGCAATGGAAATATGCGAAGGCCAGCAATACGATATGGATTTTGAGCAACGACAAGATGTAACGGAAGATGAATACATAGAGATGATACGACTTAAAACTGCAGTACTTATAGCTTGTTGTCTGCAATCAGGCGCATTAATCGGAGGAGCATCCAACAAAGACGCCATGAAATTATTTCAAACAGGCATCTATACGGGATTGGCCTTTCAATTACAAGACGATTTGTTAGATACATTTGGAGACCCACATTCGTTCGGGAAAGAAATAGGAGGAGATATAATATGCAATAAGAAAACATTTTTGCATCTACAAATGATGCAAAGGGCTTCCGACGCTCAAAAAGCGATTATCCATGACGTTCAATCAGACATAAACTGTCCACCGGAAGAAAAAATAGCGGTAATTAAATCAATTTACGAAACGCTCGGTGTCCGTGAAATAACAAATGACCGGATACTAAATTACTATAATAGAGCAATGCAGGAATTAATCGGCTTGAATCTGCCGGTTGAACGTTTACGGATGTTTAATGGAACAATTGATATGTTATTGGGGAGAAAATCATAAGAGCATTTTATGAATATTATTGATACACATTCGCATATATATCTTGAGGAGTTTGATGCCGATAGGACAGCAGTAATTCAAAATGCAATGCATTTGGGGATAAGCGCTGTGTTGCTTCCAAACATAGATATTTCTACTGTTCAATCTTTGTTTCAATTGTGCGATCAGTATTCCGGTTTTGCCTTCCCGATGATGGGATTGCATCCTACAAGCGTAGATGGCACGTATATTGCTCAACTAATACAGATTGAAAAGATGCTTTATTGCCGCGCCTATTGCGGAATTGGTGAAATAGGAATAGATCTGTATTGGAATCGACAAAATCTGAAAGCGCAAAAAGAAGTGTTTGAAGAACAATTACGATGGAGTATCAATATGCAATTACCTGTTTCTATTCATACCCGAAATGCCTATAGTGAGGTCTTTGATAGTATTTACAAAGTGGGAAAGGAGTCATTGAGAGGCGTTTTCCATTGTTTTAGCGGAACAATGGAAGATTTAGAAGAGATCAAACGATTACCCGGCTTCACAGTTGGAATAGATGGGAACATTACATACAAAAATTCTACTTTGAAAACGATCCTTCCCCATGTACCTTTGGAGTTGTTGCTTTTGGAAACCGATGCTCCTTATTTGGCTCCTGTTCCTTATCGCGGCCAACGAAACGAACCTTCTTATATTTGGGAAACTGCAAAAATAATAGCAGAGATATACCAAATCAGTTTGGCTGATGTGGCCGGTCAAACCCTGAAAAACACATTTGAATTATTTCATATTTCCCAATAACAAGTGAATACATAAACTTTATTAATGATAAAAATTTTCCGCAATCGTTCTATTTTATGTAAAAAATATTTAATTTCTTACAGAAAAGTTTGTATGTTAGATTTTTTTTGTATTTTTCGCACGTTTTTTGCAAGGAGAGATGCTCGAGTGGTTGAAGAGGCACGCCTGGAAAGCGTGTATACGCCAAAAGTGTATCGCGGGTTCGAATCCCGCTTTCTCCGCAGTAACAGCGTTTTAGAGGAATTATTATTAACAAATACAATAAGTAAAAAAAGAATTATTAATTTAAAAAGATCATCACAATGAAAAGATTATTTACGAGAGTTTTTTTAAGCATTTGTGCACTTGGTACATCTGCATTGGTTTTTGCACAGGATGCTATAGTTGAACAAGGTATGCACCAGGCTTTGAAAACAAAATTTATTGAAGGTAATGCAGGCTTTATGAGTTTAGTTGCTATTGCTTTGATTTTAGGTTTGGCGTTTGTTTTAGAACGTATCATCTATTTGAATCTGGCCGATATAAATCCCCAAAAGATGTTGGGTAAAATTGAATCAGCGCTTGATAAAGGAGATGTTGAAGAAGCTAAAACCATCGCACGCAATACAAGAGGCCCTATTGCATCTATTGCTTATCAGGGATTGATGAGAATTGATCAGGGTATTGATGTGGTTGAGAAATCGGTTGTTTCGTATGGAGGCGTACAGGGAGGAATATTGGAAAAGAATCTGTCATGGGTTACTTTGTTTATCGCTATGGCGCCATCGCTGGGGTTCTTGGGAACTGTAATCGGTATGATCCTGTCATTCGACACGATTGAACGTGTTGGTGATATTAGCCCGACAGTTGTTGCAGGTGGTATGAAAGTGGCTTTGATCACAACAGTAGGCGGTTTGGTTGTTGCATTAATCCTGCAGGTATTTTATAACTATTTGTTAAGTAAACTGGAAGGCATTCTCAACAGGATGGAAGATGCGTCAATTACTTTACTTGACATGATTGTCAAATACAACGTAAAATATAAAAGATAAATATTATGGCTGTAACTAAAATAAGAAAAATTTCAAGCTGGATACTGTGGGCAGTTGCAGCTATTTCAATAGTTGTTTTTGGACTGATTTTTTTTGGTGGCGTAGTCGACCCAAGCGTTGATAAACCGGAACCGGTTTATACTAATCAATTACTATATTGGGCTTATACTATATTGGCGCTTTCCATTTTTGCCTTGTTAGGATTCGGACTTTTCCAGTTTGTAACATCATTGATGACATCTCCCAAGAAAGCCTTAGCCAGCTTAAGCGTAATTGTCGTTTTTGCTGCGTTTTTGGGAATTTCGTATGCAATGGGAGATGCTACTCCATTACCGGGTATTAATACGGATTCTGCCGCATATAACGTTCCAACCTGGTTGAAAATAACAGATATGTGGCTATATACATTGTATACTTTGGGCATCCTCTGTATTTTGACAACTTTAGGCGGATCGCTTTTCAAAATTTTCAATAAATAATAAAAGAATATGGGTAAGAAAAAGAAAACGCCGGGTATTAATGGTACTTCTTCTGCCGACATAGCTTTCATGTTACTGTTGTTCTTCCTTTTGACAACTTCAATGGATACTGATACAGGATTGGCAAGACGTTTGCCGCCTCCTCCTGACAAAAGTATGCAACGTGAGCAGTCGGATATTAAGGTTAATAAGAGGAATATTCTTCAGGTTATGATTAATTCTAACAATCAAGTGTTGGCTGCAGGCGAATATATAGACATCAGGCAATTGAGAGAGAAAGTGAGGAATTTCCTTATGAATGAAGCGAGAAGTGAGAATTTACCGGAGTATGAAGATAAAGACATTCCATATTTTGGGACAATGAACGTCCTTACTGAAAAACATGTGATCTCTCTTCAGAATGACAGAGGCACATCATACCAGGCTTATATTGACGTACAAAACGAATTGGTAGCAGCATATAATGAGCTTCGAAATGAAGTTTCCAGAAGGAAATGGGGAAAAACATTTGACGATTTGGATGAAGACCAACAAGAGGCTATAAAGATGATATATAAACAAAATATATCGGAAGCAGAGCCTAAAAACTATGGAGATAAAAAATAATGGGAAAATTTAGTAATGCAGGCGGACGTGAAATGCCTGAATTAAATACGTCCTCATTACCTGATTTGGTATTTGCCATATTGTTCTTTTTTATGATGGTCACTACCATGCGCGAGGTAACATTGAAAGTGCAATTCCGTTCACCACAAGCTACGGAAGTGCAGAAGTTGGAAAAGAAATCTTTGGTTACTTTTGTTTATGTGGGTAGACCTCAGGCCGAGTTTGTGGCAACAGTAGGTACAGAACCAAGATTACAGTTGAATGATAAATTTGCAGAAGTTTCGGAAGTAGGAGCTTATATTGGACAGGAGAAGTCGAGTATGAAAGAAGAGGATCAACCTTTTATGACGGTTTCTATCAAGGCAGACAATGAAACCAATATGGGCTTGATAACAGACCTAAAGCAGGCGCTACGTGATGCGTATGCGCTGAAAATCAGCTATTCGGCTCGAAAGCGGATACAATAGGTAAATTAAAAAAGCTGAATCAAATTTGATTCAGCTTTTTTTTTTGAGACGCAATGCATTGCGTCTCTACATTAATTTTGCCAATGCTGCCTTAATCCGTCTGATCGCTTCCGTCAGTTTTTCATCGGAGGTGGCATACGAAAGACGCAGACAGTTTGGTGCGCCAAATGCCGCTCCTCCGACCGTTGCTACATGGCCGACTTCCAATAAGTACATGGCAAGATCAGTCACATTATTTATGGTATAATTCTCATAATTTTTGCCGAAAAAGGCGTCAACTTTGGGGAAAAGATAAAATGCTCCCTGCGGAATATTTACTTGTATATCCGGAATCTCTCGTAAAAGGCTAACCCCCAAATCTCTACGGCGAAGAAATGCCGAACGCATCTCTTGAACGCAAGACTGGTCGCCACTATACGCAGCTACGGACGCCTTTTGGGCGATTGAACTTGCACCGGAGGTATATTGTCCCTGTAATTTATTGGTAGCTTTTGCAATCCACAGAGGCGCTGCAATATAACCGACACGCCAGCCGGTCATTGCATACGCTTTGGATACCCCGTTGATGATCACAACGCGGTCGTTGATTTCGGCAAATTGGGCAATACTTTCGTGTTGGCCTACATAGTTGATATGTTCATATATTTCGTCCGACAGTACGATAATATTCGGATATTTAGCGATTACATCGGCCAAGCCTTTCAATTCTTCTTTTGTATAAACGCTTCCTGTCGGGTTTGAGGGCGAACAGAGAATCAACGCTTTTGTTTTGGGCGTGATGGAAGCTTCCAACTGAGCCGGCGTAATTTTAAAATCCTGTTCTATTCCTGCGTCAACGATTACATTCACACCTTCTGCCAATTTGACCATTTCTACATAACTGACCCAGTAAGGTGCAGGCACAATTACCTCATCACCAGGGTCAATGATACTCAAAATCACATTACAAACCGATTGTTTGGCTCCGTTGGAAACAATTATTTGGTCGGTTGTGAAGTCTAATCCATTTTCTCTTTTTAGCTTGGCTACGATGGCTTTGCGTAAATCCATGTATCCCGGAACGGGAGAATAGAACGAAAAATTATCATCAATGGCTTTTTGGGCAGCTTCTTTGATGTGGTTGGGGGTGAAAAAATCGGGTTCACCCACACTGAGATTGATGACGTCAACCCCTTGTGCAGCTAACTCGCTGCTTTTTTGTGACATAGCCAGTGTCTCCGAAGGCGACAGGCTTGCAATACGTGCTGAAACTTGTGACATTGAATTGTGTTTTAGAATTATATTTTCAGGACACAAAAGTACGTAAATTATTTCAAATTATGTAAAATATGCCCCATCCGTTCTTTTTTGGTTTTCATGTAAAATTCGTTGAATGGGTTTAGTTTTACTTCGATTGGAACATTTTCTACTACTGTCAGGCCGTATGCTTCGAGACCTACGCGTTTTACAGGGTTATTTGTCATCAATCGCATTTGTGTAATACCTATCTGACGTAATATCTGTGCACCAACGCCATAATCCCTTTCATCAACACTATGCCCCAGATGTAAATTTGCATCTACGGTATCCAGCCCTTCTTCCTGTAACTTATAGGCTTTGATTTTATCCATTAATCCGATACCTCTTCCTTCCTGATTCAAATAAACAACAACTCCATTTCCTTCTTTTTCAATAATTTGCATAGCATTATGAAGTTGTTCGCCACATTCGCAACGCAGAGAGCCAAAAACATCGCCTGTAATGCACGATGAATGAACGCGTACCAGGACAGGTTCATCTTTCTTGATATTCCCTTTGATAAGCGCTACATGCTCCAATCCATTGCTGGGTTGAAGAAATGGAATCAATCGAAAATGTCCGTCGTTGGTTGGCATATTAACTTCCACCCCTCTCACGACAAGCGATTCCGATTGGAGGCGATAGGCTATCAGGTCGCGAATGGATATGATTTTTATTTGGAATTTTTTGGCCACCTCAATCAGTTGGGGAAGTCGTGCCATTGTGCCGTTTTCGTTGATAATTTCAATTAAAGCACCGGCAGGATATAATCCTGCCAACCGTGCCATATCTACAGTGGCTTCGGTATGTCCTGAGCGGCGTAAGACGCCTCGTGAGCGGGCGCGAAGCGGATTGATATGTCCCGGACGGGCTAAATCAGTGGGTCGGGTAGCAGGGTCGGCTAAGGCCAAAATGGTTTGTGCGCGGTCGTACATGGAGACACCTGTTGTGCAACCGCCGCCAATTTTATCGACGGTAATCGTAAAGGGCGTTTCAAAAATGGAAGTATTTTGGCTGACTTGCAATTCCAATTCCAACTCTTCGCATCTTTCTTCCGAAATGGGGGCGCATAGTACACCTCGTCCATGTGTAAGCATAAAATTAATTTTCTCGGGCGTCACTTTTTCGGCGGCTACAATGAAATCGCCTTCATTTTCTCGGTCAGCGTCGTCAACCACAATCAAAAATTTTCCTTCCCGAAAATCTTCAATCGCTTCTTCGATAGTGTTTAATTTATACATATTATTTAATTAGGAATTACGAATTAGGAATTACGAATTAACAAAAGTTATATTTTACCGACGATTTCCAATAATTTATCGTAGGCTTGTTGAAGGAGTTGAACAACTTTTATACCTGCTAATTTTTTCAATTTTCCCAAGTAAGTGTCAACATTCAGAATAGCAGAATCAGTAGTTGCCTTATATGTCAAGAAAATACCAAGAGGAAGTAGAACAACCGTACTGAGCCACATCCCTTGCCAAGGCAGCCACATTCCATTGACAGTCATTTTCATGCCAATAGTGCTTAAAATATAATAAAAAATGAAAAGTGCGACGGAAATAACAGTTGGCAATCCCAAGCCCCCTTTTCGAATGATAGCGCCTAACGGGGCGCCGATAAAGAAAAAAATCAAACAGGCAAACGACTGGGCAAATTTAAGGTGCATTTCCGTATGATGTTGTCGCATCTTTTTTTCTTCAGAAGCTAATACGTTCGATCGAAAACCATAGTCGATTTGCATACCTTCTATTGAAGATTTGACCTGACTAAGCAAAACGAGTTGTTCCTCAGGTTTTTTTTCTTTGAAGGTTTGGGTAATATTGTGATTTGGATTGGGCAATACACTTTTTGCAGTTTGCTGCTGTATATGGGTTTCATCCTGATCAGAGAGCATCCGTTTATAGGATTGCGCATATAATTGTTTAGAATTTTGCTCTTTAATGCTGTCTATTTGGATCGTCATTGAATCAATGGAGTTACGTAGTTCAGACAGGTTTTTCCCAATATGCCTGTCTTGCCAGATTGCTTCGCTCTGCATATTGAAATTGGCGTCGTAAGTAATCAGCATCTCTCTCATTTTAAACGATTCCTTTCGATAAGGGACGGCATCATTCGGATTGATTCGTTCTTTATTCGGGTTAAAATTTCCAAACAACTCGCCATTGTACAACGTAAGTAATAAATGCATTTTATCAGCCGACACTTTTAGACGCCCTGAATCGGCAATGGTAAATTCCAAATTATTGAATCCCTCGGTATATCTGCAAATTTTAACGTTTATCAAACAGCCGTTTTTGTCTTTTTTATTTACATAAAGATTATAACCGGGAATCCCGTCAAAAAACGTATTTAACGGAATGTCTAATTCAGGCGATTTTTGCCTTACTGAGTATAGCATTGTCCAAAACTTTACTTGTGAACGAGGGATAACAATATCCTGAAAATAAAAAGTGCCGATAGAAATAAAAATCAGGAAAATAGTTAGCGGTTGCATCGTTCGAAGCAGTGAGATTCCCGACGATTTGATAGCCAGCAATTCGAATTGTTCGCCTAAACTCCCGAACGACATCAGTGAGGCAAGCAAAATAGCAATCGGCAAAGACATCGGTACAAAAGTTAGGGCCGCATAAAAGAACAACTCTCCCAGTACGTTTAAATCGAGACCTTTACCCACCATTTCATCCACATACTTCCAAAGAAAATTCATCAGGACAATAAACAGACAAATACCGAAAGTCATGATGAATACCGGAAAAAACGACTTGAACAAAAAAATGTCTAATTTTTTAATTTTCATAGAACAGGTTAGATGCCCAATGTGCGCTTTAGTACCTCCACCTGGGTATCCCAAAGTGCTATACTGTCCGCTTTTTCGTCGGGGGCGGCAAAGTCGGTAATTTCAAGTGATTTCGAGCCGGTCAATTCGATTGTATGAATAATAAATTCGAAATAAGTGTCATCCTCCTCTCCATCTTCATATAACCAGCGATAGCGTACTCTGTTTTGCGGTTTTATGGCAATAATTTCTGCTTTTTCCTGTTGTTTCTTCCATTGAAATATATATGTATTGCCTTTAATAAATACTTTATCGGCAAACCAGGACGATAATCCCAAGGCGGTTGTCAAATGATTCCACAAGCTTTGGGCTGAAACTTTGTCGAAAACATATTCGATGTGAAATTTTTCTTTTTTCATTATCTTGAAACGATCCAGAGTGTATTTAATAGTTCTGAGTCAATGGATTTGACTTTCTTTATAGCCTTGGCAAACGGGACATGCACGATTGTTTCATTTTGGATACCAATCATTACATTACGCTGGTCGTCGAGTAAAGCATCTATCGCTGCAACGCCCATTCGGGTGGCCAGAATACGATCTTGTGCTGTTGGAGAACCTCCACGCTGCAGATGACCAAGAATAGATACACGTACATCAAATTGAGGGTACTCATTTTTTACTCTTTCGGCAATGCCCATAGCCCCTCCGGGACAAGCATGTTCGGCCACTAAGACGATACTGCTGTTTTTCGATTGTCTGAATCCAAATTCAATCAACTCTGCTAATTGGTCTTTTTGCAACGATATCTCAGGAATAATGGCCGCTTCTGCACCCGAAGCAATGGCTCCGTTTAAAGCCAAAAAACTTGCCTCCCGACCCATTACTTCGATGAAAAACAGCCGTTCGTGCGATGATGCAGTATCGCGAATTTTATCTACACATTCCAGAATTGTATTCAGCGCAGTATCATATCCGATCGTAATGTCCGTTCCATACAAATCGTTATCAATCGTTCCTGGCAGACCTACGATGGGGAAATTATACTCCTGGGCAAATATCCTTGCGCCGGTAAGGCTCCCGTCTCCACCAATCACAACTAAGGCATCAATCTTTTCTTTGCATATTGTATCATAAGCCTGCTTGCGACCTTCCAATGTTTTGAACGGTTCGCAACGGGCAGATTTCAAGATCGTACCACCTCGTTGAATAATATTACTGACATGCTGTGACTGAAATTCCTCAATTTCGTCTGTAATAAGTCCCTTGAAACCATAGAAAACACCTTTTACAATCATATTGTTATAAATGGCAGCACGCGTGATCGCACGAACTGCCGCATTCATTCCGGGAGCGTCGCCCCCTGACGTCAAAACGCCAATACATTTAATTGATGAAGACATAATTTTCATTTGATGGTTATCATGTGCAAATGTAAATGAAAAAAATGATTTTTCCAAGTATAATACAAAAAAAAATGTATAATTTTTGCAAATGAGATCATACAATACGGGTCAAATCCCCCAACTTTAACGTTTTATGATGTTTAAATGCTACATAATTGCAATAGTAGAGGGATAATATAATTTTTCTTAAAAATTATTGATTTATTGAAAAAGATATTTATCTTTGGATGGATTTTTCAGAGAGTTTTAATGCACTTCGGCTCTTTGCTAAAAAATCTAAAGCTATTTGAAGTATTGAAGTGCCCATACATTAAAATAAATAACATGCACACTCCAAGCAGTGAAACGGAATTGGACGGTTTATTGTCGGAACCTTCCGAACAACTTATTGAAATGATGCGTAATCTCCCTGGCGATATTACCATCGTCGGTGCTAATGGAAAGATTGGGTTGAGTCAATCCTACATGGCGAAAAGAGCGATAGAGAGAGCAGGCGTCAACAAAAAGGTTATTGCTGTTTCGCGTTTTACAGATCAAGCAGGTCGCAACAAACTCGAATCATGGGGCGTCAATACCATTTCATGCGATCTGTTGGATACAGAAAAGCTAAAAAAAACACCAATTACTGATAATGTAATCTTCATGGCCGGACGCAAATTCGGTACCACCGGATCCGAACCGCTAACTTGGGCAATGAACGGATTAACGGCTGCCAATTGTGCCGCACACTACAAAGGCAGTCGTATCGTTGCATTCTCTACCGGTTGCGTCTATCCGTTGGTCAAAGCTGAAACAGGTGGATCCAAAGAGACTGACAGGCCCGAACCGGTAGGCGAATACGCTCAATCTTGTCTATGTCGCGAACGGATATTCGAACATTATGCTATTACTGACAATACGCCGGTATTGCTGTTCCGTCTCAATTATGCAACGGATTTGCGATATGGTGTTTTGTACGATATCGGCGTCAAAATATGGAATGACGAACCTGTGATTACAGGGGTCGATTTTTTTAATATTATCTGGCAGAGAGACGTCAACAATTATGCATTGCTGGCATTGCAAAAGACAGCTACACCCGCTGAAGTATTAAACGTTACCGGTGAAGGAATTCTTTCCGTACAGGAAGTCGCCAAAGAGATGGGAGCGATCATGCACAAACAGGTTCGAATTATCTCACACGGCCAGGATCGTTCTTATTTGAATGATGCTTCCAAGTCGTTCCGTTACTTCGGAAAACCATCTGTGTCGTCTCAAGAACTTATCCGCATGCAAGCCGAATGGATCATGCAGGGTGGAAAAGGTCTGAATAAACCAACCCATTTTGAAGTGTACGATGGAAATTTTTAAATAGTTGTTGTTTAGTTGTAAAGGATTTGAAAAAACGTGAAATTTGCGGATATATAATAATGAAAATAACGGATATTGATAGTATTGTATTAGATAAGTTCCGTAAAGGGACTGTTATTCCGGCTATGCCATTAGCTTTAACCGAACGATGCACATTCGACCAAAAGGCACAAGAAATGCTAACGCGGTATTACATGGATGCCGGTGCAGGTGGTATGGCTGTTGGAGTTCATTCCACACAGTTTGCCATTCGTGAACACGGACTGTTCGAAAAGGTCATTTCGTGTGTATCTAATGCCATTGACCAGTGGGGTGAAAAAACCGGCAATAAAATATTCAAGATTGCAGGCGCTTGCGGGAAAACGGCTCAAGCTGTTGCCGAAACAGAATTTGCCCGAAAAGCAGGTTATCATGCTATCATGTTAAGCCTGGCTGCAATGAGAGACACCGGCATACCGGCCATGATCGACCATTGTGTCAGTGTAGCCGAACAGATGCCTATGATTGGCTTTTACCTGCAACCCGCAGTAGGTGGCCCCACATTGCCCTATTCGTTTTGGAAAGAATTTATGAAAATCCCTAATGTAGTGGGTATCAAGTTGGCCCCGTTCAACCGCTATAAGACATTCGACGTAGTCAGGGCTTTATGCGAAGCAGGAAAGGAAGACGAAATCACACTCTATACCGGTAATGACGACTCAATTGTTTTCGATTTGATTACAAATTTCAGAATCAAGGTGAATGGTGTAGACAATACAGTACGTATCAAGGGCGGATTACTCGGTCATTGGAGCGTATGGACACGAAAGGCGGTATTGCTTCTCGAAGAGATTCATACACTTATTGAGGGCGGGCAGCGTATTCCTAACGAATTGCTGACACGTGGAATGGAAATAACAGATTGTAATGCAGCGTTTTTCGATGCGGCAAATAATTTTGCCGGCTGTATTCCGGGCATTCATGAAGTGCTCCGCCGACAAGGCTTGTTGAAAGGAATCCGGTGTCTCGACCCCAACGAACAATTATCGCCTGGCCAAGATGATGAAATATCCCGCGTTTATAGAGCTTATCCGCACCTTAACGACGACGATTTCGTCAGAGAAAGACTTAATAAATGGATATCATAATTCATTCAATTCATGGACAGAATCAAAAAAGAAATATGCGACCTTATCGACGAACTTTCGGTTTCCGTTGTTGATATTGTGAAGGATATTGGAGCGCATCCGGAGTTAGGTTATAAGGAATTCCGGACAGCGGCTGTGGTAAAAGATTTTTTGCGCTATGCAGGATATGAGCCTGAATATGGATTGGCCATTACAGGTATCAAAGCACAGCTTAAGAAAGAGCAAACTACGCCGAACATTGCATTTATTGGTGAAATGGATGGTATCAACTGTCCGGGAAGCAATAAGGCGGATCACACGACAGGCGCTACGCACAATTGCGGACATAATCTGCAACTCGGCGTCCTTATGCTGGTAGCGCAAGCATTCAAAAAATCGGGTATTGCATCGTTATTGGATGGTAATGTCTCATTTATTGCCTCACCAGCCGAAGAATATATCGAATTGGCGTACCGGTCGGAATTGCGCGAGCAGGGAAAGATACAGTATTTTGGTGGCAAACAGGAACTTATTCGCTGTGGTGTTTTCGATGACGTTGATGCAGCGGTGATGGTACATTCACAGGGAAACACCCCGTATCCTTTTGTCGGAACGGTACAAACCTGCAATGGACTGATTGCCCAAATGATTTGTTACACAGGTAAAACCGCCCATGCCGCATTCGCTCCAGATGAAGGAATCAATGCACTTCAGGCTGCAGTCTTGGGTATTAATGCAGTGAACGCATTACGCGAAACATTTCGAGACGAAGATCATAACCGTGTGCATTTTATCATCACCAAAGGCGGCGATGCGGTGAACAGCATTCCGGCTGATGTCAGGTTGGAATGTTTTGTACGCTCTTGTAGCCTGCAATCTATGCAACAGCTTTTGGAAAAGACTGAGCAGGCGTTCCGGTCGGGAGGCGATGCGCTGGGAGCCGTAACGACCATCAAACGTCGTTCGGGCTATCTTCCGCTTGCGTGCAACGAGGCATTGAATAGCTTATTTGTCGATAATGCACGACAGTTTATCCCTGCAGGTCATGTAAATACAGTTGATTTTTTCAAAGCCTCCACAGATATGGGCGACCTTTCACATCTGATGCCTGCCATTCATCCGTTGGTCGGAGGCGTTGACGGATCTCTTCATTCAGATAAATTTGAATTAGTCGACGAAACGGCTGCAATCACCATCCCCGCCAAGATTGTTGCATTAACATTCATAGATTTATTGGCAGACAATGCAGCAAAAATGCAATCGATAAAAGAAAACTTTCGACCATTGTTCACTAAACAGGCATACCTTGATATATTAGATTCATTTTTTACATAACAGTCATTTAAACCCTTTTATCATGTCAGAAAGAAAAATGTTTGCACTCACCGAACATTCTCAGGGAAGTTCAAAAATGTATATTGTGGCGACAGCTTTTTTGTCCTTGTTTGCCATTGTTGGCATTGCTTATTACGGATTACCTTTCTTTTTTGATTTTATGATTCACGATTTTGGATGGTCGCGCACAACGGTCACTTCGGGCAATGCTTTGGGTAAATTGCTGATCGGCCCCCTATTCGGTTTTATTGCCGGATCGTTGATCGACCGGTATGGCCCCCGTCGACTGATGATGTCAGGATCGCTACTGATGGGTGTTGCATTAATCGGGTTAGGCTATTGTGGCGGTACGTTGTGGATGTTCTATATATTCTATATATTCAATGCACTTGGGTATGTCTGTGCCGGCCCATTACCATGTCAAGTGCTTATTTCGCGCTGGTTCAATAAGAATCGTGGCAAGGCAATGGGAATAGCATACTTAGGTATTGGAGCAGGTGGCACCATTGCGCCATTACTGGCTGCCAGGCTTGAAAGTGGTTTTGGATGGAATATGTCGTTAGCCGGATTAGGTTTATTGGTAATCCTGATCTCGACTCCAATGGTTTTTTTCATCAGGGAAACCAAACAAAAAGAAAAGAAGTCAATATCGCCGGTCGAACATACAACAGTAGCTATCAAAAGCATATTGACTAATCGCAATTTTTATTTGTTGGGAATCGGGAGTATGTGTGCAATAGGGGTGGTAGGCGGTATCGGGCAGCATTTGAAACTGTATCTGCGCGACTTGAATTATTCGCAGGAACAGGCAGCGCAAATCATGTCGTTAGTCTTAATGATGAGTTTAATAGGCAGGGTTTTGATGGGATGGCTGGCTGATTTGTTCAGTCGTAAATATGTTATGATTCTGATTTATCTGATGGTTGCATCGGCTATTCCTTTGTTGTTACTGCCTGATTTCGCCGGAAGGATTTATGTTTTTGCTATTGTTTATGGAATTGGCTTAGGAGGCGATTATATGATCATTCCGTTGATGGCAGGTGATTTGTTTGGCGTTAGAACATTGGGAAGGGTCATGGGGATCATACTGGTTGCCGATGGTGTAGCCGAATCATCTTTCCCAATGCTGGTTGGTAGCATGTACGATGGTACCGGAAATTATGCACTCAGTTTTATCTTGCTTATTGGCATTGCTTTGTTTGGCGCCCTCATCATTTCATTTTTACCTAAACAATTACAGCATTAATAATGATCAAAAACAATGCAAATATTGCTTCAATAAATTCAACCTTATTTTTTATCGGTCTGTGTCTATGTCACGACTTTTATGTACATTTGTAAAATTTATTAATATTTATCAATTTTTCTGTGTATACATAGAATGTGAATAGTCGATCATAATCAAGAATTATTAATCTATCTATAAATATATGAGTTATTTGAATCTCTCCTCCGATTATTTGGAAGCTAATGGCGCCATCCATACGGCTCGTGAAATATGTCAGCAACCTGAAATATGGGAAAAGACATACCTGAAGTTGTTGAATGAAAAAGATCAATTATTGAGCTTTCTTCAAAAAGTTTGGAATATCGATCACCCACATATTATCTTGTCAGGAGCCGGGACATCTGCTTTCATTGGAGAATCCTTAACCGGTTCTTTTCAAAAAAAACTGGGTATCAATTGTAGGGCGGTAAGCACCACAGACATTGTTTCTCATCCTGATAATTATTTTATAAAAAAGAGACCTACATTATTAATTTCATTTGCCCGATCAGGCAATAGTCCGGAGAGTTTGCATACATCTGTACTTGCCCGTCAGTTTTGTGATGAATTGTACGAGTTGAATATTACCTGCAACGCGGAAGGAGCATTGGCAAAACAAGTGAATACGAACAACTTGTATACCATTTTACTTCCTGAAGAAACAAATGATGAATCTTTGGCTATGACAAGTTCCTATTCATCAATGTTACTTGCAGGACTGTTTGTTGCTTATATACATGAAACTGAAAAGCTGAAACCCATTATCGAGAAAGTATGCCAAATGGGAAATCTGATTTTAAGCAAACATGTTGCTGCCTTGAAAGATATTTCAGCAATGGACTTTGACCGGATGGTTTTTTTGGGCTCCGGTCCGTTATTTGGCGTTGCTCATGAATCGCATTTAAAGGTACAGGAGCTCTCCAATGGTAAAGTAATCTGTAAGTTTGATTCTTTCCTTGGTTTCAGGCATGGGCCAAAAGCTGTAGTAAACGAAAAAACCGTCATCGTTTATTTATTTTCAACGAAGAGTTATCCCAGGTTATATGAGTTGGATTTAGTACGATCGGTAAAAGAAACGGCAGCCGGTGAAAAATCAATTGCTATCGGTAACGGAATTGATAACAAGGAGTTTCAATTCGATATGTCCATTCAATTTCCCGATGAAATCAACGAATTACCGGAGGAATTTCTTTCTCTATTTTATATTCTTCCTGCACAAATCATTGGTTTTTATAAGTCATTGAATTTGGGTTTATCACCGGACTCGCCCTCTAAAAATGGGGCTATTTCAAGGGTCGTGCAAGGTGTGGAGATTTATCAATTTATTAAATGAGAGACGCAAAGAATTTGTTTTTTGATTTGGTGGAAGCCAACCGTAATGGGGAGGCCAAAGGAATCTATTCGGTTTGTTCATCAAATCAGGAAGTGCTTGAAGCCTGTTTAAAACAGGCAAAGGCCGACCGTTCGATGTTGTTGATAGAATCAACATCCAATCAGGTAGATCAGTTCGGCGGATATACCGGAATGCGACCCGCTGATTTCGTACATTATGTCCGCATGATTTCCACAAAAGTCGATTTTCCGAATGAAATGCTACTATTGGGAGGCGATCATTTGGGACCCAACCCTTGGAAAAACCTTCCTGCCGAAAAAGCAATGGATCATGCGAAAACACTCATAAGGGATTATATCAAGGCCGGATACCAAAAAATTCATTTGGATACCAGTATGTTTTGTGCAGACGATTCGGGCGATCGGACGAAACCGTTGGATGATGAAATTGTTGCCGCAAGAGCCGCGCTATTATGCAAAATAGCTGAAGATACATGGCGGGAAAGCTTTGAAGGAAACGCAGGGCCGGTATATATTATAGGCACTGAAGTGCCTGTTCCCGGCGGCGCTCAGGAAAAAGAAAACGAAATAATTCCAACAACTTCCGAAGATGTGGAAAAGACCGTTTCCATCACACGCAAACATTTTGATAAAGCAGGTTTATCAGATGCATGGGAGCGTGTTGCAGGAATAGTAGTGCAACCGGGAGTTGAGTTCGGCGACGATTGGGTATTTGGTTATAATAGAGAAAAAGCCAGAGCGTTAAGTCGAAAAATATTACAATTCGATCATTTGATTTTTGAAGCTCATTCGACCGATTACCAGACCGAATCCAAACTTAAACAATTAGTCGAAGATCATTTTGGCATACTAAAAGTTGGGCCTTGGCTGACTTTCGCCTATCGCGAAGCCTTGTTCGCCTTAGAATCAATGGAGATTGAGATCATGGGAAAAGGAAACCAAAATCTTTCAGGTTTGCGTGATACATTAGAAAAAGAAATGCTCGAAAACCCTGTATTTTGGGAAAATTATTATCATGGAAATAAAGAACAGCAAGCGTTTAAACGCAAATACAGTTTTTCGGACAGATCGCGGTATTATTGGCCTGTGACAGCGTTAGAATCGTCGCAAAAAAGGTTGTTCAAAAACATGGAAGAACACCAAATTCCTGTTTCCCTTTTGAGCCAATATATGCCGGTACAATTTTATCAGGTTTGTGAAGGACTTATCGAGCCTTATCCGAAACTGCTCGTGCACAGTTATATACAAATGGTTGCGGGAATCTACGCCCGTGCGTGCGGTTTATCTTGAACAATAGTAACAATTCATAATAGTAAACACAATGGAAAAAATTTTTGACGTTTTGGTTGTAGGAGAATTAAATGTTGATCTTATTCTCGACAAGATAGAAAAATTTCCCGAAATCGGCAAAGAGGTAATAGCACAAAATATGACATTGACTTTGGGTAGTTCATCTGCCATTTTTGCAAGTAATATTTCAAGTCTGGGCGCCAAAACCTCATTTCTCGGAAAGATAGGAAACGACAAATTCGGAGATGTGGTACTTGAATCATTTCAGAAAAGTAAGGTGGATACTTCAATGATCAAGTTCGACAAACAATTTGGTACGGGCGCTACCATTATATTAAATGTTGACGAAGACCGGGCTATGACTACCTATCCGGGGGCAATGAACAATTTGACAATCAACGACATTGATGATGATGATCTGCAAAAAGCCCGACATCTGCATTTTTCATCCTATTTTCTTCAACCGGGAATGTGGGAAGGATTAGGTAGCCTGTTCAATAGAGCAAAGCAATTGGGTCTTACCACCTCATTTGATATGCAATGGGATCCATACGAAAAGTGGGATTTGGACATTAAAGGCGTATTGCCGTATGTAGATATTTTCCTTCCTAACGAAAAGGAAATCATGTTTTTGACACAGAAAGAAAATTTGGATGAAGCAATTCAATCAATACGACAATTCACAAATATTCTGGTTATTAAAAGAGGTAATAAAGGCTCGATAGTTTATCATCAGGATCAATCTTTAGAACTCCCCCCTTTCTTAAATGAACAAGTGGTAGATGCGATTGGAGCAGGAGATAGTTTTAATGCCGGCTTCATTTTTAAGTTTATAAATGGTTGCAGCATTGCCGATTGTCAAAAATTCGGGAATCTGACTGGAGCAGTTTCCACTACCCGTGCCGGAGGTACTGCTGCCTTTAACGATTATGAGTTGTTCAAAACAATTGCTAAAGAACAATTTAACTATGATGTAAAGTAATTTTTTTATTTATTTGCTCTTTATTTTATTTTTATATATTTTTGTGGTACAATTTTGTATCGAACATTATTAATTCTTATTTTTTTTTGTATGAAACTTAAAATTTGTATTGTATTTTTCTGCGTTGTTGCAGTGAGTATACTTAATGCCCAGACCGAAGAAAATCTTCGTCTTATTGATTGGCAACCCATTAGTCAAATGGTTGTCAAAGAAACCAAAGTACTTAGAGCCAAGTTTCCTGTCATTGATATTCATGATCATTTGGGCGACATGAGCAAAACTGCACAATATATAGAAGCGATGGATCAAGCCGGAGTGTGGATGTGTATCAATTTAGATGGCCTGTCAAAAGGCGATTTTTACAAACAGAGTTTGAACAAACTGCAAGAACCAATGATCAATGCGAGATTTAAACTCTTTTTCAACCCGGATTTCAGCAAAATAGACGAACCCGATTTTGGTAAAAAAGAAGCGACCAAATTAGAGGAAGCTGTCAAAATGGGTGTTAGGGGATTGAAAATATTCAAGGAACTTGGGCTGACAGTAAAAGACAAAACCGGAAAAATCGTTCCTGTTGACGACCCCCGAATTGATCCGATTTGGGCAAAATGCGGCGAGTTAGGCATTCCGGTGGTCATTCATGTTTCTGATCCTGTTGCATTTCATACAGGACCGATAGACCGTTACAATGAGCGGTATGACGAATTAGTCGGTAATCCGGACTGGTCGTTCTATGGCGACGCCTTTCCATCAAAGAATGAAATTATTGAACAAAGAAACAGAATGATAGCCAAACATCCCAATACAATCTTTATTGGCGCTCATGTGGGAGATTTAGCTGAAGACCTTGGACGTGTTTCTATGTTTTTGGAGCAATTCCCCAACTATTATGTTGACATCAGCGCCCGTATCGGAGAATTAGGCCGTCAACCCTATACTGCACGCAAGTTCTTTTTACAGTATCAGGATAGGATTCTCTTCGGATCCGATACACCGCCAAATGTAGAATCATACAGTGTTTTCTGGCGCTTTTTAGAAACAGACGACGAATATTTTGACCCTACACCGGCGCACAAACTGCAAGGGAGATGGATGATTTACGGGATATTTTTACCTGACGAAGTACTTGAAAAGATATATAATAAAAACGCCTTGAAAATCTTTGGAATGTATAAAGGGAAATAATCAACAGCTATTCAAATTCATAGCAAATGCTTGGTTTTCCAAATTAATTATCTAAATTCATTAAATTCATTATGAAAAAAACATTATTTTTATTCATTATTGTACTAACAGGCTTGTCGATTATTTCGTGCAATCAGTCGGCAACAGACAAGTGCGCATTAAGTAAAGCGGCGGCATTTGCAGCAGAGCCGGCACGACCGGCCGGCCAAACTGATGTAGTCGGTTTGCGTTGCGATCCACTTCCGGTAGTACGCGCTGCTTTTATAGGTATTGGAATGCGAGGAAACGGGTCGCTTGCACGTTTTGTTCTTTTGGATGGCGTTGAAGTAAATGCTATCTGCGATATTGAACAACAAAATATCGAGAGAGCACAGGCTGTACTCATACAAAACGGAAAACCTGAAGCAGAGGCTTATACAGGTGTTGATGACTGGAAAAAAGTTTGTGAACGCAACGATATTGATATCGTATATATTACCACACATTGGGATTTACATGCCCCAATAGCTAAATATGCAATGGAACAGGGCAAACATGCGATTGTAGAAATTCCGCTTGCAATCACTTTAGAGGAATGTTGGGATTTGGTAAATACAGCCGAACGTACACGCCGTCATTGTATTATGATGGAAAACACCTGTTACGGCGCTTTTGAATTAAACACGCTAAACATGGCACAACAAGGTCTGTTCGGAGAAATTGTACATGTGGAAGGCGCATATATCCATGATTTAGTGGAGGCTTATATGTTCACAGAACGAACTTTCACTGAAAGAAACGGACGATTGAATCCGAGAGGATATTGGAATTTTTGGCGTCTAAAACATAATACCGACAGAAATGCAGCGCTTTATCCCATGCATGGACTTGGCCCGGTGGCTCAAACTTTGAATATCAATCATGGTGATAAAATGAACTATTTAGTAGCTCTGGGGAGTGATGAATACAATCTTACTGCATACGCGAAAGAAAAATTTGGCGAAGATTCACCTCAAGCTAAGCAGGGATATAACAAAGGAGATATGACTAATGTGTTAATAAAAACAGCAAAAGGCAAGTCAATACTGATTCAACATGATGTGGCCAGTCCACGCCCCTATAGTCGTCACCACACGATTAGCGGTACCAAAGGCTTCGCTCAACAATATCCTGTACCGGCATTGGCGCTAAAACCAAACCAACATATTGAAATGCCTAATGATGAAATGGAAACAATGTTCGAAAAGTACCAACATCCCATTTTAAAGGAAATAGGTGAAATAGCTGAAAGAGTGGGAGGACACGGTGGAATGGACTTTGTCATGATCTATCGTTTAGTATATTGTCTGCAAAAAGGATTACCACTTGACATGAATGTGTACGATGGCGTTTCGTGGTCGTCCATTATTCCTCTTTCCGAATTTTCATTAGCCAATGGAAGTATTCCTGTTAGCGTTCCGGATTTCACACGCGGAAGTTGGCAAAAGGAACAAAGTCTTTCATTCGCATATTAATAAATGCATCTTCTATTAACAAAAGATTCAACTGTATTTTATTCGTACCACACTCGATAGAAAATAAATTTTTAGAAAAAATTTGTTGAATCGTTGAAATATACTACCTTTGCAGTCGCAAATGAAAAAAAGGTGTTTTTTTTGAGGTGCAAGAGGCCTGTTCGTCTATCGGTTAGGACGCAAGATTTTCATTCTTGAAAGAGGGGTTCGATTCCCCTACGGGCTACAAAACAATTAAAAATTAGGAATTAAGAATTAAGAATTAGAAAATGGCAAATCATAAATCATCGCTTAAGAGAATACGCCAGACGACTACAAGAACCTTGCGAAACAGGTATCATGCCAAGACAGCCAGAAATGCTGTGAAAAAATTGCGTGGGACAACAAGTAAAAACGATGCGGAAGTTCTGTATCCAAAAGTATGTTCAATGCTTGATAAGTTGGCAAAAAAGAATGTGATACATAAGAATAAAGCAGGAAATCTGAAATCAAAATTAGCGAAGCATGTTCATGCGTTAGCATAGGCACACAAGGCTGATTTTCTGTCGCATAAACTGAGCGCCGGTCTTGTTGAGGTCGGCGTTTTTTTTAAGAGGTTGTTTAAATTTTGCTCGCCAAAAAAATCAGGTGGATTTTTTGATAAGATTTGCCTTTCGGTTTTACGATAATAGCGGGCTATGTGAGTAAAACGGGAAGACAAAGATTGCGAAAAAGGCTCTGATTTATAGCGAAAAATTAAGTAAAACAACTATTTGCGGAAAATTTAAACAACCTCTAAGGCCTGTTCGTCTATCGGTTAGGACGCAAGATTCTCATTCTTGAAAGAGGGGTTCGATTCCCCTACGGGCTACAAATCAATTAAGAATTAAAAATTAAGAATAAAAAATGAAACGGTGTTGCGGGAACGCACGCGGGTGCATTTCAATTTGTCGCACAAATTAAGTCTGAACGCCTTTTAATCAATAGCGTAGGACATCGTCCCATTGCCATAAGTTTAAGGCTGAAAGCCTGATAGTCAATAGCGTAGGGTAAAGCCCTACGGATTGTATGACCTCTCCAGAATAAGCCCTGTAAGGGCGAAATCGGGATATCACCCTTTCAGGGCTAATAATATTGA
>Ga0082212_10002401_pt1 | contig 27282 bp, 20 predicted proteins | sample TergutNt197P3_FD_71548 | JGI IMG/M metagenome (GOLD analysis project Ga0082212, IMG submission 71548) | Neocapritermes taracua P3 segment gut microbial communities from Petit-Saut dam, French Guiana - Nt197 P3 | ecosystem: Host-associated > Arthropoda: Insects > Digestive system > Gut ...
ATGGAAGGGCCATCGCTCAAAGGATAAAAGGTACTCCGGGGATAACAGGCTGATCATTCCCAAGAGCTCATATCGACGGAATGGTTTGGCACCTCGATGTCGGCTCGTCACATCCTGGGGCTGGAGAAGGTCCCAAGGGTTGGGCTGTTCGCCCATTAAAGTGGCACGCGAGCTGGGTTCAGAACGTCGTGAGACAGTTCGGTCTCTATCTATCGTGGGCGTAAGATATTTGCGGGGAGCTGACACTAGTACGAGAGGACCGTGTTGGACGAACCACTGATGTACCGGTTGTTCCGCCAGGGGCATCGCCGGGTAGTCACGTTCGGAAAGGATAAGCGCTGAAAGCATCTAAGTGCGAAGCCTTCCTCAAGATGAGATATCCATGAGGGTCGTTGTAGACGACGACGTTGATAGGCTGCAGGTCTAAAGGCAGTAATGTCAAAGCCGAGCAGTACTAATTGCCCGAAACTTTTTTAAGCCTGAGATTGTTTTATCTAGAGTTTAGAGTTTAGAGTTTAGAGTTTAGAGTTTAGAGTTTAGAGTTTAGAGTTTAGAGTTTAAAAGCTGAGAGCTGAATGCGTTGACAGCGTCGAACGCTTTGGCTGTTTTGTCCTGAAATGTCAAACAAGTAGGGGCGTATTGCTATACGCCCGTACAGGAGAAAAAATGTCAAACAAGTAGGGGCGTATTGCTATACGCCCGTACAAGAGAAAGAAAGACTTAAGGTGGTTACAGCACGAGGGCTCCACCTCTTCCCATCCCGAACAGAGAAGTTAAGCCTCGTCACGCCGATGGTACTGCGCAAGTGGGAGAGTAGGTAACCGCCGTTTTTTATACAAAAAGGCGTCGTCCCGACAACGGAACGACGCCTTTTGCATTTAGAAGCACGACGCCTTTTGCGTTTTCCAATGACGTGTTCCGTTTTCGTTCAGTTGAGGCAAGGCATGCCTTGCCCTACAATCCTGCCCGTCACGTAGTTATCGTCATTTCCGACTGAAACAAGTTCAGCATGACGCCGGGAGTTGTCAACTGAACCTTATGGTATTCGCGTCATTACTTCGAATCCCATGCGGCTATTATGATAGGGGCAGCGCCACTGGTCGGCTTTCACGCCATTTTTCCTTGGCGTGCCGTCGGGGCTTACGTTTCCATACCATTCGCCATATTCATAATCAATCATGTACGTTTTGATCCATTCCCAATTACGCACGGCTGCATCCAGAAACTTTCGGTCGCCACTTATTTGCCAGGCGTTCAGGCAACCTACGACCGTTTCGTTTTGGGGCCACCACGACAAGTTGTCGTTCAGATGGTCGCGGTCCTTGTCGTATTCATACATCATGGCACCATGCTTGTCAACGCCTTGTTCCAATTGTACAGCGGCCAGATTGACGGCAATGCGTTTGGTATCTTTCAGTATCTTTTCGTCGCCCAGCGCTTCGGCAGCTTCGACCAGCAACCATGAAAATTCGATATCGTGGCCGTAGGAGTCGATTTGCTGCTGGTTCACCCAGTCCATGGTCAGGTAGAGTTGTTCGTGCCAGGTCTTTTGGTTCAGTACTTTGTTCGACATGACAGCTATCTCTTCCCGCAAATGCTGCTTCAAGCCGGGGTCTTTCCAAACGCGGTATAGATTGGTTAGGGCTTCCAGCACATGAAGATTGGTGTTCATCGTTTTAGGGGATTTTACTTCAATCATTTGCCATTCGCGATCAAACGATTCGATGAAGCCGCCGTTCACCGGGTCATAAGCATGTTCGACTAACTTCCGGTAGACGGCGACAGCGGCGTCCAAGCTCTCCTTGATGCCCGTAGCGCGATAGTGTTCGGAGAGGCCATACACGGCAAAAGCATTCTGGTATGTGTTTTTTTGCATATCCAAAGGTTTACCGTCGGCAGCGACCGTATAGTAAGAACCGCCCAATTCAGTGTCCATGAAATGATCAAGAAAATAACGTTGCGCCCGATTGGCCAGCGTGAGGTATTGCGCGTCGTTCAACAATCGGAAAGCCGCCGAAAATGTCCATAATAGCCTGGCGTTCAGTATCCCGCCTTTCATGGCGTTCTCCTTTGGTTTCCCGTCGAAAGTCAGCGTTCCGTAAAATCCGCCGGATGGATCGGGCGAATGGTTGACCCAAAAAGGTAAAATGTTATCCGTCAGGTCACGCACAATCTCCTGCCGGAGTTGTGCCGCTATTTTTTCTGCCGACTGTATCGTATCGTTTTTTTGGAGTAAGCTGTCTACCCTGGCATTAACAAACGATTCGAATGCTTCATCCTTATCATCCATATCGTACCGGTAATCACCGTGTTCGTCCAATAACCGGATCGTATAGTCAATGATGGCATCTATCGTGGGAAATAAAGTCCAAAGCGAATGTTGGTCCGAACTCATGCTGTTGTAAAAATATACAGATTCCCTGTTGTCCATCACAGCGTCAAAAAATTTATGCGGATCAAGTTCGGAGATGGCAGCTTTCGATTTACCATCCCAATAATTATTCATGATCATTTCTTCGACTTTCTTGATCCAAAAGTAACAGTCAGCTAACCGGATCACCAGTTCCTTATCGGTTATTCCTTGAATAATATCCGAATTTTGAAATACTTGCCATGCTGAAATGGTTAATTCAGTAATTTCAAAATGCAACATCCGGTGATAATAATACATCAGGGTATCAGCATGAAAAGACTTCCAGTTGCCATTTGCTTCCAATATTTTTTTATGAACATGGCTATCCGTCCTCATGACCCTTTCTTGATGTTTGAACCATTCTTTATTGGTATTCAGTTCTTTCCTCACTAAGATCAGAACTTCCCTCGTCTTTTTCTTCTCTTCATGCTTCTGCCAAAGTGAATTGCCGCCAAAGGTGAGTATGATACCTAATACGACCCCCGACAGGTTCATAAAAAAGCCTGTCCATAGATGTTTATTCATTTTTTCAACGGTTAAGCTTGTATTTTAAAATTATGTAATGCGAAAAAAAACAACAACGCGGATGGGCGGGACGTCATTGCGAATGGGTATGATAAAAAATCAAACAGCCGGAAATGACGTTTTGAGTCGCTCGTCATTGCGAGGCAGCTACTCAAAGTTTGATTGTATACTTCATTCCTTTATTGGGTTCTACCAGGAAGTTGTTCACGATAAAATTGACGTCGCCTCCCGTGATGCCGTCGTTCAGTCTAACCGAAAAGGTATAGGCACTTTGTGGCGCAACGGTGACAGGTGCAAGATCGGTATTTCGGAAATAAACGATGCGAGCATCATGGCCATCACTTTTCAGGTGGAAAATAAGGTCGGAGTTGTTTTTAAGCGTGATTTGCGCTGTGTTGTCTTTTTTCGTCACACTTATTTCAACAGCATTTTCGAAAAGTTCCTTCAGGTATATTTCCTCACCGATGATGAATTCGTTATGATAAACGGCTGTTCGCCTGCCTATTAAAGCCTCCTTGATAGCTTCAGCCGTGCGCTCTTTGGCAAACACGAGCGTCATGCCGCGATGCTGGCCGGGGGCGAAATTGCGCATGGGAGCATGGACGTCGGAGTTGCCGATCATGGTCAGCTTTTTTTCGAGACACCACTTGTGCGCTTCGATAAAATAGGAGCCATTGACTACCTCTATACCGTGCATCATGCCCTGTTCCACCAGTTGGGTGTGTTCGGGCCACCACAGGGTCGTGTCGGGCTGTTGTGCAAGCCAGCCGGGATGATTCCAGAAAACGAAGGCGTTCTGCGCTTTGGCTGCGCGGTAAGCATCCTTGTAATCCGGATGGTTGGTTAACTCGTCGCAATTGGTCACGAAGATAGCATTGCTATGTCCGGGAGGCATTCCACGTGTTATTTCGCCGCCTCTGATAAGGATGACATCTCTTTCTTTGGCATACGGAAGCGCCAAATCATACGAGACATGATTCGGTATTTCCTTGATCGACAGGTTGGTCAGTCGCTCGAGTTCGCGCAAGCGCCCGCGGCTTTCGAGGTGATCGGTAATGGAAATGGCGTCAAGCCCTTCACGAAAGGCCTCGTCAACGCGTACCGTAGGCCATACCGTTCCATCGGAAAACACGGTATGAATATGAAAGTCACATTTAAGCGTCACATAACCTTTCAAATCGGGAATGTCTATTTTCCCCCTAACTTGTTGTGCTTGTGTAAATAGCGGCAGCGTCAAACAGACTGCCAGCAACGATAATAAGATTTTTTTCATTTGTATAAAATATTAGCATGTGAATAAATGGCTTGTCGTAAAATTGGGTGCAAATATACAATTTTATTTTGCATTGCTTATTATTTGAGTTATCTTTGTCGATTATTAGCGAAAAAAAGATGAAAATGAAGTTAAAAACATTAGGTAATTGTATTAAAATCCATTTTTTAGTTGGGATTGTTTTTGTTATGGCCATAGACTGCCTACAAGCTCAACAACAATGGGAAGCGCCTCAAATCGTGGGTCGGCTGGAAAATACCGACAGGTATTCACCGCAAAGCAGGAAATTCACCGGTATTCCGAGTATGGCGATTTCGTCGGGCGGCAGGATATGGGCTACGTGGTATGCGGGTCCAACACCGGGTGAAGACCAAAACAATTATGTTGTCGTTTCGACCAGCGCCGACGGCGGAACGACATGGGAAGAGGTGTTGGCGATCGATCCTGACGGGGAAGGACCGCTTCGTGCCTTTGATCCACAGGCTTGGATAGCACCCGATCAATCGTTGTGGATTATTTGCGGGATTGGAGGGCAGCGGAATACGGATCACCCTGTCGACACCTGGATTATTAAAACGGACGATCCGGATAACGGCAACGCGGTATGGTCGGCTCCATTTTTTTTGGCGAAAGGCGTGATGATGGATAAACCGACGGTTCTCAAAACCGGTGAATGGCTGTTTCCCGTTTCTTATTGGACCGATTCGAATTTAAGGAAAGAGACGATGTGCGACAACAGCGCCAAGGTATATGTCTCGAAAGACAAAGGGGCAACTTTCGGATTACTTGGCGCCTGTAATGTTCCGATCGATGCAAGAACGTACGACGAGCATATACTCGTTGAACGCAAGGATGGCCACCTGTGGATGCTGGTTCGCACCAGGTATGGCATTGGTGAAAGCATCTCGACCGACAGGGGGAAGACATGGCCCGAGTTACGGCCCTCGACAATCATGCACCCCAGTTCGCGTTTTTTTATCACGCGGCTCGCTTCGGGCAATCTGTTACTTGTGAAAAACGGCCCGGTTGATGTAGCAACGTCCCGTTCGCACATGATGGCTTTCCTGTCGAAAGACGAAGGACAAACCTGGTCGAGAGGCTTACTGCTCGACGAGCGGCTCGGCACATCTTACCCTGACGGCCAGCAGACCGCCGACGGCAGGATACATGTCATTTATGATTATAGCCGCACAAAAGAGCAGTTGATCCTGAAAACAGACTTTACGGAAGCTGACATGCTTGACCCGCATTACGATGCGGCAATGGTTCGTGTGTATAATAACCGAAAAATTGTCAGTAAGGGCGGACAATAATGCGATAATGCGATAATGCGATAATGTAATAACAGGCGCAGCGTCAACCTGATGCAGGGATGACGGTGATGCCTACCAATTATATAAAAATGAAACCAAAAAAGCACGACGGTAATCCGTTTTTAGTTCCGCTGATCATTGTCGGAATCCTTTTCTTTCTGTTAGGTTTTTCGTTGGGAATTAACGGTTTATTGATTCCGTTCCTGAAGAAGGCCTTTTCCTTGAGTAATACAGAATCCTATCTCGTACTCACGGCAGCCTATTCGGCATTTGTCGTATTCAGCTATCCTTCCGGTGCGTTGATCCAACGGACGGGCTACCGGCGCGGTATCGTTCTGTCGTTCATACTTTTTGCGGTTGGCTTATACCTTTTTGTGCCCTCTGCCGATATGGAGAGTTTCCCGCTTTTCCTACTTGCCACGTTCATTTGCGGCACAGGCAACACGATTATGCAGGCCGCCATCAATCCCTATATTACAATTTTGGGGCCTATTGAATCAGCGGCAAAAAGACTGTGCATCATGACCGTCTTTAACCGTTCGGGGTGGGTGATAGCGCCCATCTTCCTGTCAATCTTTATCGACATCACACAGGTAAACGTTCAACTCGGCGACCTGTTTTTGCCGTTTTATATCCTCGTTGGCATATTTATTCTGTTAGGGATTTTCACATGGTTTGCGCCATTACCCGAAGTAAATGCCGTAGGGGAAGAGGAGAAAGACGATTCGGCAGAATCGGCTAAGGTGAGAGCATTTGTAGCCTCCAAAAAGTCCGTGTTCGGGTTCCCTCATTTGATGCTGGGCGTCGTGGCGTTGTTTTTTGATGCAGGAATAGGTGCGCTGGCCTATATATCTCCCGTTGATTTTGCGCAGACCCTTGGTCTTTCCAATCCCGAACGCTATATGATTTATCCCGTAGTGGCAACCGCAACGGGGGCGATATTGGGCATTTTGCTCATTCCGCGATACATGTCGCAACTGACGGGCTTGCGTATCGGGGCTGTCTCGGCATTGTTCTTTTCCCTGCTCCTGCCCGTGTTGCCTGCCCATACCGCTATTTATATTTTTCCTCCGCTCTGTTTATCGTTAAGCCTGAACTGGAATGTGGTGTGGCCGTTAGCCATCTCTCACTTGGGGAAATACACCAAAATCGGATCGTCTATCCTTGTGAGTTCGATTGTAGGCGGGGCGGTACTTCCGTTGATTTTCGGTTATCTCAAAGACGTGACGGGCAACCACCAGCAAGCCTACTGGCTTTTCTTTCCATCCATATTGTTTATTGCCTATTATGCGTTCAAAGGTTATCGTGCAGGGAAGGACAAATTCGAATAGACGCTTTGTCTGAAAAACGATTAAGCCATGCAGGGTAAGAACCTTCATACTGAAATTATCCACAGGAAGATTATCCACAGGAAGGGATGGCCATTCTGTTGGTATACAATCGGGGCGGGCGTTGCGTTCTTTTTATATGGCGTGTTTGTCAGCACGTGGTTTGGCATATATAACCGTTATATCGTGCTTCATTATCACGAGCAGATGCAACTTTTTCGGTTCGATGGCTTTTACTTCCGATCCTATTTGGGTATGCCCGGCGGTTTGATTGCATACGCAGGTTCGTTCCTTACCCAGTTTTATGTTTATCCCGTTGCCGGTTCCCTCCTGATTGCCGCGATCGTGATGGCTTCATGCTTGTTTTTTTACCGGATATGCAGGTTTTACGGCCCTATCGGACGGTTGTTCTTTGTGCCGTTCGTCCCATCCGTTTTTCTCATGATGTCGTTTATGGACATCTATTTCGACATGTCGATGGCGCTGGGGAGTTTATTTTTTCTAATCGTGTTCGAACGGTATATGGCAAGGCCTTTGCCGACAAGGTTTGTTGTCGGCCCGATAGGGATTGCCGTCACTTATCTTATTGCGGGCGGGATTGCGCTGTTGCTGTTAGTAATGATGGTGATTTTTGAAATGTCAGGTACCGCCGGGCCGATGAATGAGAAAGGGGCACCCGTTACAAAAAAGAAACGATACCTGTATTTGCTTTTGCTGACAGGCGGGTCGGTTTTTTTCGTCTGGCTTGCTTGGCGTTTGGTCTATACGGTCTTCATCCGTGAAGCCTTTTTTGCATTTACCCCGTTTCATACTGCTTCTCCCATCATCCCTTATTTTGCCTTTTGGATTTCCGTGCCGGTATTGTTTTTCGGTTGGAAGTTGATGGCAGCCAAAGCCGACCGATGGCATTTTCGGCCATGGCGAATCATCGTTGTCAATTGTCTGTCAGTGGCAGTCCTGACTGTCGGCGGTGTTTTTTTCGCTTACGATCGCAGTGCGGAAAGGCTTGTCCGCATGAACTGCGAGCTGCAGCAGGGTAACTACAAGGCGGTGATGGCGTTGGGGAAAGATTTTCCTGCCGGCAACCGGATGGCATGTTATCTGACAAACATTGCCTTAGCCGAATCGGGGCAGATGCCTTACCGCATGTTCCAGTACGGGCAGACAGGTGTCAACGGTCTGTTTCTCGAACAGCATTTATCCTATTCAATTTTTTGGTATCTTGGCGAGGTATACTATCGTTTGGGCATGATCCCCGAAGCGGAGCATTGCGCTTTCGAGGCGTTGGTGTCGAGTCCGAAGGAACCGAATGTACAAGCCATGCGTCGGTTGGTGAACACCCATATCGTGCGTCGCGATTCGATAACGGCCGAGAAATACCTGCGATTTTTGGATTACAGCCTTGCTTACCGCAAGTGGGCACGACGGCAACGGGCCAACCTTGCATTGGCCATGGCTGATCCGACTTTTCATCTACCCGACACGCCCGTGCCTTGCCGCCACGATGATTTCTTTATTGATTACCAGAAGCCCGACTATTCGTTGTTCAAGCTGTTGCAGGCAAATCCGACACATCGCAGGGCTTTCGAGTACCTGATGGCGTACTATATGCTGCAAAAAGATTTCGAACGGGTGAGGTGGTGCATGGATCAATTTTTTGGAAATTTCGATTACCGGGGTATTCCGGTACATTACGAGGAAGCGCTGGTCACCTATCAAAACATTTTCCGACCGGAACGCGATTTTTACAGGCAATACCCGGTCAGCAAGGCCACACGCGATCGTTTCGACCGTTTCGCCAAGGCCTGCAAAGTGGTGCAAGACGGCAAACTAAGTCTTGAACAGTTGAAGGAGCAATTTGGAAACACCTATTGGTATTATGCATATTTCGTTAGCCCTACCACCTTACAGAACAAAGATGAAGAGAACAGGTACTAATACACTTTCGGCGAAGCTGAACATTCCCTTTCGCATCGCTTGCATCAATTTCCTGCTTGTGTGCATGGCTCCTCTGCTTGCGTGCATGGTTTCGGCTTGCGGCAGTCCGGGCAACGATTATTCCTGCGTCGGACAACCGGCCATTATTCATCCTTCCTATCAGGGAACTGTTATTCCGTACAACCTGGCGCCCCTGAATTTTAAGATTTGTGAAGAAGGTGCGCGCTTTGCCGTTCGTTTTGCCGTTTCTGGAAAAGATTCGTTTGACGTCGTGAGTAAAGGAAAGGTATCAATCCCCATACGAAAATGGAGAAACATGCTGGAAAGGCATCGCGGCGAGCAGATGGAGGTCAGTATCTTTGTGAAAAAGGCTTCCGGCTGGATGCGTTACGACCCGCTGCGGTTTGTGATCGCTCCCGAACCGGTCGATTCATGGATAGCCTACCGGCTGATAGAACCGGGATATACAACATGGAACAAGATGGGCATTTATCAGCGGTGTATAGAGAATTTCGACGAGAAGCCCGTGATGACCAATTATCTCACGGGTACAAACTGTTGCATGAACTGTCATTCGTTCTGCAGGAACGACCCGCAAACGATGCTGTTTCACGTCCGTCAATACCATGCTGGAACGGTCTTGCTGAAGGGAGGGAAACTGAGCAAGATCAATACCCGGTCGCCCGAGATGATTTCTGCCGGTGTTTATCCGCGGTGGCATCCTGAAGGTCGTTTTGTTGCTTTCTCGGTCAACACTACGCGGCAAATGTTTCATACGGCGCACACCAACAAGGTAGAGGTATTCGATCAGGCTTCCGACTTGACAGTCTACGATACCGAGACCCATACTGTTTTTACAGACAGCCTGATATGTTCGCAGACGTCATTTGAGACATTTCCGGAGTGGTCGCCCGACGGGCGGTACCTGTATTTTTGCAGTGCCGCGGCGCGCATGATGCCACACGAATACGATTCGTTGCGCTACGACTTGCTGCGCATTGCTTTTGACGCTTCCACCGGGCAGTTCGGCAATCGGGTGGATACGATCGTATCGTCGGCGCTTACGGGCAAAAGCGTTGCCTTGCCCCGGCTATCGCCTGATGGCAACTATTTGGTGTTCTGTATGTCCGATTATGGGACATTTCCTATCTGGCATCGCGAAAGCGACTTGTACATGCTGAATCTGGAGACGGGAGAAATGCGCAACCTGACAACTATCAACAGTGACCAAAGCGACAGTTATCATTCGTGGTCGTCGAACGGTCGTTGGATGGTCTTTAGCAGTCGCCGCATGGACGGTACCTTTACACGACCCTATCTCTGCTATTTCGATGTGGAGGGCAAGATGCACGCGCCATTCCTTTTACCGCAAAAAGACCCGATGCACTACGATTTCTCCGTCAAGTCGTATAATGTACCCGAGTTCATCACGGGAAAGATCACCATTTCTCCATATTCGTTCGCCAAGACTGTCCGTGGAGAAGCCGTTCAATGATTTATTCGCATCAAGAGCGATAAATGGTGATGACGATCCTATTCATTGACGCCGGGAAGCCGAATAGTCGGATAGTAGAGAAACAAAGGATTCACGCGGCTTCCGTCATCACAGAAAACGGTCAATAACAATTGGTTATCATCGAAAGGATCGATGTTTGTCTGCTTTTCGATGAGCTGGCGGGTCAATTGGTGGTTCTCTAAAAAATCCTTGTCGTCCCCGATCTGAAGGCGCAACTGTTTGCATTTTTTCTTTCCCATGCGATTCTCCCAGAATCCGCGCGGGCGAATTTGGAAGCAGGAATAATAATCAGCGCGGAGTTCGTTGAAGAGGTCTATGTCTTTGGAAAGCAGAAACTGATGAAGGTGCAGGAATGTATCTTCCAGTTGGTAGTTGTCAGGGAATGGATGTGTTTCGCGATATTGTCCGATCTCGTCGAACAGTTCAAAATACTTTCCCTTGTAGGTCGTGTCGACAAGCGCGTGCATGGCGCGATAGAATTTGCCACTGTTCCAATAGGTCTCCAGCGCCTGTTCGGCTGCATGCAGGCGTTTTAGCTCGCTGGCAGTCAACCATTTGTTCTGAACGACTTCGTATGGCGCCTGCTGTGTGTACCGATAGTCGAACAGGCCGGCATCGCGGCGAATGGATGTTCCCCGCAGCATTTTCAGAAAGCCCAACTGCACTTCTTTTGCGCCGAGTGCAAATACATCGTTAAAGGATTGCGTAAAACGGTCGTACGATTCGTAGGGCAAACCGGCGATCAAGTCCAGATGCAGGTCGACTTTTCGACCGTCAATCAGTTCACGGACATGGGCGGCAAGCACGTTAAAGTCCTGTTTGCGCCTGATTGCCTGGTTTGTTTGATTGCAGGTTGACTGAACGCCTATCTCGAAACGAAAATAATGAGGCGGCAACAGCTCGTTCAGGCGACGCGTGGTTTCGTCGGATAACAGTTCCCCAACTATTTCAAACTGAAACGATAAACCGGGCTGATAGCGTGGGAGGAGGAAATCGAATACGGCAGCGGCATGGCTTTGATTCAGATTAAAGGTGCGGTCTAAAAATTTCACCCGACGGACGCCGTTTTCAATCAGCCAGGCGAGATTTTGAAAGACATGTTCGAGCGGGAAGCGACGGACGTCATTTTCGACGGAGGAAAGGCAATAGGTGCACTGGTAGGGACATCCGCGGGAAGTCTCGAAATAGATGATCCGGTTTTTCAAGTCGTCGCGGTCAACGGAAAGCATATAAGGCGAAGACAGTCCGGCAAGTTTCGACAAGTTAGCTTTGGCCGGCGTTTTATTGATATGACGTCGATGCGAGACGCTTTCGATGGTGATGGATGCGTGGTCGCCGGATTGGTTATGCGCAATGGCCGACAATAATTCGCCCAGCACAAATTCACCTTCTCCGCTGACGATAAAGTCGAGCATCCCGTCGTCCAAAAAATATGCGGGGTCATGCCCGACTTCCGGCCCGCCTGCAATCAGGATGATGTCCGGCTTGCGGTTTTTCAGCAAGGAGGCCAACATCCTGCTTTTTTCGACATTCCAGATATAGATGCCGATCCCGACGACATCGGGCTGTTGCGCCAGCAGGTCGTCGGCAATCCTGTTCACGTCATCCTTCACGACATACTCCCTGAAAGAAATGTCAAAGCGGTCTTTATTGGCGACATAGAGCCACCGCAAGGCTATTGAGGTGTGAATATATTTAGCATTTAGCGTCGCAAGTATCGTTTTCATGGTGCAAATATATTAAATATTGCGAAAATCGAGCGCAATGGGAAATAAATTTATTTTAGCGCAGACTGCTTTATGGTCGCTGTCGGCAAGTATGGTTCATACAACTGCTATTTACTTTTACAACTACTTACTGTTATTTATTATAATCAGTTGAAATTCAACGTTTATTTTTGACATACAGATATTATAATGAAATATCTTGCAACTACTCTTTATTTTTACAACTATTTTTTATTTTACTTTTGCAGTAAGCTCCCAAATCGGATATTTATCTGAATTGGCAGAATTTCTAATCAATCGTTCCTGCGTTGATAATTTTGTAACAATATTTGCTATTTTCTTTTTGCGTTTTTCTACCGGTATATCGGGTGACAGGGTTGGCATTATCATATTCGCAATATCTTCTCTTGTTGCAGTTCCGTTTTGCCGAATCAAATCCAGTATCATTTGTCTGTAATCTTGAAATGATATTTTAGTATAATTTCCTGCCACCTGAAGTTCGGAAGCCATTCCCGCGACTAATTTTAAATCACGCAAACGCTGTATTTCAGTTTCGCATAACGGCATTTTTTTCTGTACTTTATCCAGTAAGATCACATCGTCCAGCGAAAGTTCGGGGTGTTTTTTCAACTGGCGCGAATAATTTTCACTGATAAGTTCGCCGTGTATTGTAACTTCGGTGTGGTTTTCATCCGAAATATCGTAAGTCGCAGCGGGAAAAATCTGTCTTTTTGAATGGTAAACATTTTCCTGATACCGCTTCCGATTGTATCAATCATATTCAGATTAACCATTGCTGCAACCAGAAACGGATTGCGGTAATACCGTTGAGGGCGGTCGTAATGTATTACTTCTTCAACTGAATCAGGTATGAAACCGCCTGCATTGTCAAAAATAAGGCGGTTGTTGTATTCCAGTATGATAATCCGGTTTTGTTTTCCATAATCCGAATGGGCAACGGAATTATTAAGCGCTTCGCGGATTACCCAGTCGTCGTAATGCGTTACTTCATCGGGAAACAAAGTCGTTTCGTCAATCATATAACGGTATTTCAGGTTTCGAATACAGGCGAGCGCTTTATCTATGGTCAGAATGAACGGCGTAAAAAAGTGTTCGTAGCCGCCAGGAGCGTCTTTCAATATCCACGATATTTGCCCGATAGCAGGTGATAACAGGTGACGCGACATATCTTTGCCTAAAAGTAAAATTGCCGTATTGGTAATTTTCCCCTCAATCGTTATGGATGCTTTGTCCAAAAACAAGTTGTCACTCCATCCATCCACTTCATTTGCCAGCTTTGGGTTTTTCTTTTTATACTGTTCTCTTGCCTTCCGTACCGCCTCTTTGTCCAAATGCTCAATAGAGGCTTCGTAAATGATATTTTTTGACCAGTCTTTGCCTGTCACCTGATTGCGTATCCGCTCTATCTTCTCAATATTCAACGCCACCAGACTCTCGTTGGCACGACCGTAATAAAAACCCTCGAAAGCTACCGGAATGCCTTGTGGCGCGGCAGGTATCTGAAACATTATCACTCGGCCTTCGGGTTTTTTCAACTCGTAAATTTCGATAAACGAAATGTTTTGAGTGGTCTTGTCGCCGATTTCTTTTTTCAGGCTGTCCAAATCTTTTCGGAAAGGGCGGAACCGGCTGCCAACAATCAGATGTTTACTGTTTTCAATGCCGAAAATTAACCATGCACAAGACCGTCCTTTCAGGTTGGCTTCGTTGCTCAACGCTGAAAAGTATCTGCCGATTTTATCGAAGTCGTAGCCGTTTTTCGCCTCTTTGAACTCAATAATTTCAGTTTCCGCCGGAAGTGAAATAGCAGCGGACAATATTTTACTCAACTCTTGCTCTGACATTTTTTTCGTTTTTTTATCGCACGTCGACTGCAAACGTACGTGAAAAGTTTGGATTTTCCAAACGCGTCGAATGAAAAAACTTTTTACAGTCGAAAGATAACGATTTTATCCGAGAACTCGGATAAAATCGTTATCTTTGCCGTTCGATAGGTGAATTTACAGGATTGAAAAATACTTAATTGAAAGATATATGAAAAATTTGGAGCTAAAAATGAGGAATTTGATGAGAGCGATTTTTGGCGGTGTTAGTCTGACTGCCATGGCTTTTGTCTTTCAGGCGTGTTATGGCACGGGGCCTGATGATTATGAAGACGTGAAATTTACAGGTACGGTAAGGTCAAGCACAACCAATTTGCCGATTGAGGGAGTAATCGTTACGGTCAATAATGAAGGACATTACAAGGGAATAACCGATAAGGACGGCAAGTTTGATTTTTATGCAGATGTGCCATACAGGGCAGTATACGGCAAGGACGACACCCGTTGCACGCCTGACAAGGTAATGGTTCAATTTCTTGATGTGGATGGCAATAAAAACGGCATGTTTGCCGATACGACCCTATTTGTCAATACGGTAAACAAAAAAGAAATCATCATTGACCTGCAATTGACAGAAATGCAGTAAAATGCCATGAAACGAATCGCTGGGCATCAATTCTTCGCAAAAAGACTTTTTGCCATTTTTCGCAAGAACGAAACAAAGCTACACGTTCTCAATTACTTGTTTTGGGAATGTACTTGGCGTTGCAACCTGAGATGCCAGCACTGCGGTTCCGACTGCAAGTCGGGCAGCGCTTTTCCCGATATGCCGTTTGAGGATTTTCTCAATGCTATCGAACCGCTTAAAGAGCGGTACCCTCCCAATTCCATACTTGTTGTCATCATGGGCGGCGAACCGCTTGTGCGCAAAGACCTGGCAGCGTGTGGCAAAAAATTGCGTGACAACGGTTTCCGTTGGGGTATCGTGACGAACGGTTATAGCTACGACGAAGCTATTCACTCCCAACTGGTTTCTGCCGGGATGGGTAGCATCACGGTTAGCTTGGACGGCTTGGAGGAAAGTCATAACCGGCTTAGAAACAATCCGAGAAGTTTTGAACGGGCTGTCAAGGCTTTGGAATTGGTTGTGACTTGCCCGCGTTTGAACTACGACGTCGTCACCTGCGTTCATCAAAAGAACCTTGCAGAACTCCCTGCCTTAAAAGAGTTTTTGATTGCGCAAAAAGTGAAAAACTGGCGCATTTTCACCATTGCCCCGATTGGCAGAGCCGCCGAAAGTCCAGAGATGCAATTGTCGGACTCTCAAGCGAGGCAATTGATGAATTTTATTGCCGACAGCCGGCAAAACGATACGCGGATAAACCTCTATTTCAGCTGTGAAAGCTATGTAGGCGACTACGAAAGAAAGGTACGCGACAGTTATTTTTTCTGCCGTGCAGGCGTCAACATCGGCTCCGTGTTGATTGACGGTTCCATCTCGGCCTGTCCGAATATCGACCGCAGTTTTGTTCAGGGCAATATCTACAGGGATCACTTTTTGGAGGTATGGGAGAATCGCTTCGATGTCATGCGTAACCGCGCATGGTGCAAATCGGGCGTTTGTGGAACATGTAAGGATTTCGTGCAATGCAATGGAGGCGCCATGCACCTTTGGAATGAAAATCAAGACAATATCATGTCGTGTTTGAATAAAAAAATTCGTATGGATTAAACTTTGTCATCTTAATAAAGTCTCAATGTTCGTATGGTTTTTTTTTCAAATTGTTAAACTAAAAAATTGATTGCTTATGAAGAAAATTTTTGTAGCAAGTGTCTTGCTGATGTTTGCTTTTATGGTATCCGCCCAGCAAGGAGGCGGTCAAAGAGGCCAGATGACTCCGGAACAGTTGGCTGAAAGGTATGAAAAGATGAAGACCGAGTTGAAGTTGACGGATAAACAGCTGAACGACATCAAGAAGATTGAGGCTGATTATCGGACGAAGATGCGGGAGGCGCGCGAGAAAGCCGGAGGCGATCGCGAAAAAATGCGCGAGGAAATGACAAAACTGCGTAATGAACAAAATGCAAAGGTAAAACCGCTGTTGAAGGAAGATCAACATAAAAAGTATGTTGAAGAATTCAACCGATTCGGCAGACCGGGCGGCCAGGGCGGCGGAGGCGGCGGAGGCAACCGGTAACGGAGCCCCAGTACCAGCCCCCATCCTCCCATAGCGGGAGGGTGGGGGCTTTTCCTATGGTACGTCGCGGGAGAACGAGTAGGGGAGGTCAGCCGCATCGACGCCTCTTTTCTTATTGGGGGCATCGCTCATCTCAAAGACTAGCTCACCGCCGTTAAGCAATGCTTCGTGCGTCAGGTAGTTTTTGGTATAGGGGCGACCGTTGAATGTCATGCTATTGATATAGATGTTCTTTTCGTTGTTTGCGGGCGCCTTGATGACCAGCGTGTTTCCGTTTTCCATCCGCAGCGTCGCCTTTTTAAATAAGGGCGCTCCCATCACATACTGGTCGGAACCCGGACAGACGGGATAGCATCCGAGGGCGGAGAAAACATACCAGGCCGACGTCTGACCATTGTCTTCGTCGCCGCAGTAACCGTCAGGCGCAGGCGTGTATAGTCTGTTCATTACCTCGCGTAACCAGTATTGTGCTTTCCAGGGTTGACCTGCATAATTATACAGGTAGATCATGTGCTGAATAGGCTGGTTGCCATGCGCATAATTGCCCATGTTCATGATCTGCATCTCACGGATTTCGTGTATCGTGAATCCATAGTAGCTGTCGTCGAACAGGGGTGGGACGGCAAAGACCGAATCCAGCATCGCGACATACGTCTCTTTGCTGCCCATCAGGTCAATCAATCCCTGCGGGTCGTGAAATACCGACCAGGTATAGTGCCAACTGTTCCCTTCGGTGAACGCATCGCCCCACTTGTAGGGCGAGAAGGGCGTCATGAACCGACCGTCCCGATTCTTGCCGCGCATCAGCTTGGTTTCGGGATCGAACAGGTTTCTGTAGTTCATCGCGCGGCGGGCAAAGAGGTCGATCTCTTCCTTCGGGCGTTTCAGCGCTTTTGCCAGCTGATAAATACACCAGTCATTGTAAGCATATTCAAGCGTACGCGCTGCATTTTCGTTGATACCGACATCGTAGGGGACATATCCGAGTTCGTTGTAGTATTCGTGTCCCAAGCGACCGGTCGACGAACTGGTCGGGTGGACATGGTTTGCACCATGCAGAAGCCCCTCGTAAAGTGTTTGTACATCGGCTACCTTGACGCCTTTCAGGTATGCGTCGACGAGGATCGAGGCCGAGTTGTTGCCGATCATGCAGTGGCGGTGACCCGGACTTGCCCATTCCGGGTAGAAGCCGCTTTCCCTGTATGTATTGACAAGTCCTTCCTGCATTTCCCTGTTTTGGGAAGGATACATGAAATTCAGGAAAGGAAAAAGACAGCGGAAGGTATCCCAGAAACCGGTGTCGGTATACATGGGACCTTCGCAAATCTCGCCGTTGTACGGGCTGTAGTGAATCATCTTGCCGCTGGCGTCGAACTCGTAAAATTTTCTCGGAAAAAGCAGCGAACGGTAAAGGCACGAATAAAATGTCCGGTACTGGTCGGTCGTACCTCCTTCCACCTGGATACGACCGAGTACTTTGTTCCATTCCTTTTTTCCCTCGACCGCCAACTCGTCGAACGATTTGGTGCCCAGTTCGCGCAGGTTGCGTTCCGCCTGTTCGGGGCTGACGAACGACGAAGCCGTCTTGAGATGAACCACCTCGCCTCTTTTTGTCGGGAACCCGACGACAGCGCCCACATGATTGGCGGTCAGCACTTTGACGCTCGTCAGCACACTGTCGGAAAAGATATGCTCATATTCGAATGGCTTGTCAAACTCCACCACGAAGTAGTTTTTGAAGTTAGGCGGGACGCTTCCCTCATTGCGTGTCGTATAGCCGATGATTTTGCGGTTGTTGACGATTTCGATGGACGATTCCTTATCGAAGGCGTCGATCACGATATACGACTGGTCGCTTTCGGGAAATGTCATCCGGAACATGGCAGCCCGCTCCGTGGGCGTTATTTCGGTTACGACGTCGTGGTCGGCAAGGTAGACGCTGTAGTAATACGGTTTGGCGGTCTCAGCCTTGTGCGAGAACCAGCTGGCGCGCCGGTCTTGATCAAATTCAGGCTTCCCGACGACGGGCATGATCGAAAATTGTCCGTAATCGTTTATCCACGGACTTGGCTGGTGGGTTTGCTTGAACCCGCGAATTTTGTTTTCCGTATAGACATACCCCCAGCCGCTGCCCATCTTCCCGGTTTGGGGCATCCAGAAGTTCATGCCCCACGGACGTGCAATGGCGGGGTAAGTGTTTCCGTTGGAAAGTTCAAATGTTGAAAGCGTTCCCATCAGTGGATTTACGTATTCAACCGGGTCGAAATCAGCTGCTTTCGCCTCATTAACGGGGAAAAAGCAACTGAGGGTAAAAATTAGAAAAAAGCACGGCTTCTTCATCAGTAAAAAAATATTTTCCATTCTGTTGCATTTGATTGAGTGTGCAAAGTTAAGCAATTCAGTGTAAATATTGTTCGTTTGCTTGCAAATAATTAATTTAAATCATTACCTTTGCACAACAGTTGCAAAAAAAATGTTTGAATACGATGAGTTTTCTGAAATTTGACAAGACATTGATGATTAACCTTCAGGAATCGCTCTCGAGGGAAATCCTGCGGGCGAACCAGAAAGGGGCGTATCACAGCACTACCATTGTTGACTGCAATACGCGGAAGTATCATGGGCTGCTTGTGATGCCCATCCCCGATATGGACGACAACAACCATGTTATCCTGTCGTCGCTCGACGAGACGGTGATCCAGCACGGTGCGGCGTTCCATCTGGGCCTGCACAAGTATCAGCACGGGAGTTTCAGTCCTAACGGACACAAATATATCCGTGAATATAGCATGGAGGTTATCCCGCGTACACTGTTCAGGGTAGGGGGCGTGATCCTGTCGAAGGAGAAGATTTTTTCGCGTACCGACAACCTGATCATGATTCGGTACAAGCTGATAGATGCCCATTCGCGAACTGTCCTGCGCTTCAATCCGTTTCTGGCTTTTAGGAGCGTGTCCGACTTGACCTATCGGAACGACATCATCAACAAGCAGTACGACGAGGTGAAGAATGGCATCGCAATGTGCTTGTATGCCGGTTATCCGAACTTGTACATGCAGTTCAGCAAACCGGTGGAATTTGTTTCCGAAGGCGACTGGTACATGGGTGTTGAATATCCGAAAGAGCAGGAGAGGGGCTATCCTTTTCAGGAAGACCTGTATGTACCCGGTTATTTTGAACTGGAAATCAGCAAGGGGGAATCCATTGTTTTTTGCGCTGGCGACAGAGAGTTTGAAACGGATACCTTGTCGGTCTTGTTTGAAAAAGAATTGGAATCGCGTATCCCGCGCTCGAATTTTTATAATTGCATCGTCAATTCGGTACACCAGTTGTATTATCATCCCACGCCCGACGACAGTTATCTGCTGGCCGGATACCCATGGTTTAAGGTACGCGCGCGCGATCTGTTTGTGTCAGTTTGCGGAACAACGCTGTTGGTCGGCGAGAAGGAGCGTTATGAGAAGATCATGCAGACTGCCATGAAAGCGCTGCATGCGTTTATCAGGGAGGGCAGGCGCGATCCTGTCATTCGTGAGATCGATGATCCGGATGTGTTGCTTTGGGCTATCTGGAGCATGCAGCAATATCGTTTGAAAGAGGGATTGGAGTGTGCGAAGGAGAAATATGCCGAAATCGTGGAGGAAATCATCCGGTATATCTTGTCGCAATCGCATCCGAACCTGAAATTGTCGGACAACGGACTTTTGTATACGTATGGGCGCGACGTAGCCGTATCGTGGATGAACGCGATGGTGAACGGTCGCCCGGTTGTGCCGCGCTCGGGCTTTTTAGTTGAGTTTAATGCTTTGTGGTACAATGCGTTGAACTTTTACAAGGAGTTGAAAGACGGTCTGCCGATGGAACGGATTGACGGGCTTATCGCCGCCATGGACACATCCTTTCCGGCTACTTTTGTGAACAAGCACAACTATTTGTTTGATTATGTGGATGGACCGGGACAGGATTGGAGCGTGCGTCCCAACATGGTCATCGCCGCATCGTGTGTCTATTCGCCATTGACGAAGGCGCAGAAACGGGCTGTGCTGGATATCGTCACCAAGGAGTTGCTTACCCTGAAGGGTCTTCGCTCGTTGAGTCCGAAAAGCATTGGATACAGTCCTAACTATGTAGGTTCCCCGTATGAGCGCGACATGTCGTATCACCAGGGAACGGTCTGGCCGTGGCTGATGAGCATGTACCTGTCGACCTACCTCGACTTGCTGGGTCGCGCCGGCATTTCGTTTGTGGAACGCATGCTGATCAGCATGGAAGAAGAGATGTCGCAACACTGCATCGGCACGGTTTCGGAATTGTACGACGGCAATCCTCCCTTCACCGGACGTGGCGCAACTTCTTTTCTGATGAATCTTTCCGCCGTATTGACAGTTGTTGATATGTTGAAAAAATATAATTCGTAATTTGTAATTCGTAATTTGTAATTAGTAATTAGTAATTAAAAAAGGTATGAGGGCATTGATGTTTGGATGGGAGTTTCCGCCGCATATCTTAGGCGGTCTGGGAACGGCAAGTTTCGGACTTATCAGGGGCATGTCGCAACAGGCCGACCTTGCTATTACTTTCGTGATGCCCAAGCCATGGGGGGATGAAGACCAAAGCTTCCTGAAAATTATCGGCGCCTGCCATACGCCGGTGGTATGGAAAGACGTGGGTGTTGAATATGTTACTGAGCGCTTATCCAGGTTTATGGAGCCACGCCAGTATTTTGGCTTGCGCGATCATATCTATGCCGATTTCAGTTACAGGCATGTGAACGAGCTGGGGTGCATCGAATTTTCGGGCCGGTATCCGGATAACCTGCTCGAAGAGATCAACAACTATTCGATCGTCGGCGGCGTCATCGCGCGCGCGGAGCGGTACGACGTCATCCACGCGCACGACTGGCTTACCTATCCGGCGGGCATCCATGCCAAGACCTTTAGTGGCAAACCGCTTGTCATCCATGTTCATGCCACGGATTACGACCGCAGTCGCGGCAATGTCAATCCCGACGTCTACCATATCGAGAAGAACGGGATGGACTATGCCGACCATATCGTGACGGTCAGCGACCTGACACGGCTGACCGTCATTGAGAAATATCACCAGGACCCGGCGAAAGTGACGACGGTACACAATGCGGTGGAGCCTTTGAGCAAGGAGATACTGGCTATCTCGGACAAGCGCGGGGTAAAAGACAAGATTGTCACGTTTCTTGGACGCATCACGATGCAAAAAGGGCCTGAATATTATGTAGAGGCCGCCGCCAAAGTCCTTGAACGCGCTAAGAATGTGCGTTTTGTCATGTCGGGTAGTGGTGACATGATGAACAGGATGATACGGCTGGCCGCCGAACGCAACATCTCCGACCGGTTTCATTTCACCGGCTTTATGAAGGGAAAGCAAGTATACGAGATACTCCGTTCGAGCGACGTCTATGTGATGCCCTCGGTCTCGGAGCCTTTCGGCATATCGCCGTTAGAGGCCATGCAGTGCGGCGTGCCGTCCATCATCTCAAAGCAATCCGGTTGTGCCGAGATATTGAATTATGCGGTCAAGGTGGACTATTGGGATATCGAAGCGCTGGCCGACGCCATCTACGGACTGATAACCTATCCCGCTTTTCATCAGTTCCTGAAAGAAGAGGGATTGAAGGAGGTGAATAATATCAAATGGGAGGATGCCGGACAGAAAGTGCGCGATATTTATGATAGGTTGTTGTTTTGGGAAAGGGGCAAAAATGGGACAAAAAAGGGGTAAAAATGGGATAAAAAGAGGTAAAAATGGGACAAAAAAGTGATAAAAAGTGGACAAATAATTACATTATGATAAAATTATGAAGTCAATCTGTTTATATTTTCAGGTACACCAGCCTTTTCGGCTGCGGCGGTATCGTTTTTTTGATATCGGGAACGACCATTATTATTATGACGATTTCCAGAACGGGGAGATTTTCAAGAAGGTGGCCGAACAGTGTTACATACCGGCCAACCGTGCCATGCTCGAAATGATTGACAGAAGTGAGGGGAAATTTAAGGTTTCGTTTTCTATTTCGGGCATTGCGCTGGAGCAGATGGAGATTTATTCACCCGAATTGATTGATAGCTTCGGCGCGTTGATCAAGACCGGCAACGTGGAGATTCTTACGGAAACGTATGCCCATTCGCTTGCTTCGCTGGGCAATCAGGACGAGTTCAGGACGCAGGTCAGGATGCACGCCGAAAAGATTCATTCAGTTTTTGGCGTGACGCCCAAAGTGTTGAGGAACACGGAACTGATCTATTCCGACGACATCTCCGACACGGTTTACGAGATGGGCTTTCGCGGGATGCTGACGGAAGGGGCCAAACATATTTTAGGTTGGAAGAGTCCGAATTACATGTATTCGTCGGCGGTACGACCGGAGTTGAAACTGCTGTTGAAGAACGACCGTTTCAGCGAAGATTTGTCGATGCGTTTCGGCGATTACCGCTGGACGGAATATCCATTGACGGCCGACAAGTACATGGCATGGATCAACGCGACGGCGACGACCGACAATATCATTAATATCTTTTTGAACTATGAAGTGATGGGGTCGCTACACTCGTATGCGACGGGTATCTTCGACTTTTTCAAGGCGTTGCCGCAGTTTGCCGAACAGTATCACATCTCGTTTTCATTGCCTTCGGAGTTGTTTGCAGCCAAAAAGGCGGTCGATTCGATTGTCGTGCCTTACCCCATGTCGTGGGTGGATGAAGAGAAAGATTGCAGTTCGTGGATGGGGAATGTACTTCAGCAGGAGGCTTTCCGCAAGATTACGGACATCAGCGAGCGTGTGCGTCTGTGCACCGACCGCCGTATCCTGCAGGACTGGCTCTACCTGCAAAGCAGCGACCATTTCTATTACATGAACACGAAGCACTATAACCTGTTCAGTCCGTACGACAACCCGTACGATGCATTCAACAATTACATGAATGTACTGTCCGACTTCATCCTCCGCGTCGAGGCGCAGTACCCCTCGTCAATCGAGAATGAAGAGCTGAACTCCCTGCTTAAAACCATTCATAATCAGGGACGCGAGATCGCACAATTGGAAAAGAAACTGGCCGGATACAAAAGCAAGACCAAAAAAACCTCAACCGTTTTGATAGAGGAAGCGGCGGATGCTTAGCTTGGGCGTTTTCTCGAAAGGATGCTCGCGCAGGCGTATCTCCGACACTTTACAGTAATAGGGTATCTGTTTGTTGAGCGCCGACAGATTGTCGTTCATGATTTTTTGCAGGTCGTCTTTGCTTATTCCCTCCTTTTGTGCCTGCTCAAGTGCGGGGTAGACCAGCGCGACAAGCAGGTATTTGTGTGTTACGGGGTCTTCGCGCGAAACAATGATCGATTCGGTGATATATGGCAGGTTGTTCAGGACGGTTTCGATCTCTTCGGGGTAGATGTTCTGGCCGTTGGAGCTCAACAGCATCGTTTTGCTGCGTCCGCGGATATACAGAAAGCCGTCCTTGTCGACGACGCCCAGGTCGCCGGTATGCAGCCAGCCATCGTCGGTGAACGCCTCCTGGGTCGCTTCCTGATTTTTATAGTATCCCAGCATGACGTTCATGCCGCGAACCAATATTTCGCCCACCTCGTTGACCTCGTCGGTAGAATCGATTTTCACCTCCATGCGGTGGACAATCCGCCCGACGGACGCCTTTTTGAATACGAAATAGGGGTCGTAGGCGACGAGCGGCCCGCACTCGGTCATGCCATAGCCGACCGTATAGTGGAAGCCGATGGCTCTCAGGAACGATTCGACTTTCTTGTCGAGCGCCGCGCCGCCAATCACGATTTCATAGAAATTGCCTCCGAAGGCGGTGTTCAGTTGTTTGAGAATCATTTTTTTGATGATCTGCTTGAAGCCCGGAATAGGGTACAATGCCTTTATCAAAGGCTTTTCGAGTACGGGGAACACGCGACCGAAGACTATCTTTTCGATGATCAGCGGGACGGCGATGATCAGTCGGGGGCGTATCTCGGCAAACGACTTGATGATGATGTTCGGCGACGGGACGCGGGGCAGGAAATGCACATGACAGCCTTTGTTGATGGCGTTCAGTATCTCGAACGCCAGTCCGTACATGTGCGCCATCGGAAGCATGGAGATCATGTGGTCACCATTTTTCAAGTATTCAAGCTTGTCGTAGGCAAATTGCGTATTGCTCCAAAGGCTTCGGAAAGGCAGCATGACGCCCTTCGAAAAACCGGTCGTGCCCGATGTGTAATTGATAACCGCCAGCTCGTCGGGATGTTCCTTGTGATATTCGACCTGCTCAGCCGAAAAGACCGGGTATTTTTCAATAAACAGACTTTCGATGTTTTCGTATGCCTTCTTCACTTCGTCCGACCCTTTGACGATCGACAAGTCGTCCAGCATGATACAGGTTTTAATCTCCGGCATCTTTTTCAGATCTAATGCGTTGTAATTGTGCTGTGCCACGAGCAGGAGTTTTGCTTCGGAGTGATTGACTAAATGATGGACGCTGTCGGGCGTAAAATCGTGCAGCAAGGGAACTGCTACAGCGCCATAAGCCAGAATGGCGAAAAAACTGATGCCCCATCGCGCGGAGTTTTTTCCGATGATGGCAATCCTGTCGCCTTTTTGAATGCCGGATTCCTGAAAGATGATATGAAGTTTTTCAATCTCTTTCGCCATTTCTCCATAAAGAAATGTATCTCCCTCATAATCACTGAAAACCGGAGCGTTCCAGTAATTTTTGATGCTCTTTTCTATGAGCGCTAAAAAACGTTGTTCCATAATGTTGATAATTAAAAAAATCAGACAAAGGTAACAAAGAATATTGAATAGTCAAAAAAAGGCGGCAAATTGACAAAAATCTCATGAGACCATGTACTATTCGGAGTTACACGACAGCGGTTATAAATTTCCGGGGAGCCGCATGGTAATTGTGTAAGAAAGCCGTTTTTCAGATCGTCTTATTGGACTAAAATCTTCTTTCCTTTTACGAAATACACGCCTTTGGGCAAAGTAAACTCATTCATGCCCGCTGTTACGCTTTTCGTATGTATAGCCCCTGTAACAGTATAAAAATCAATCCTTTCAGATACATTTCCCTGTACGAATACTTTTCCGTCGGCCGCGTAGATAAACACGCCATTCGTAACAGGCGCTGTTGCCGAAATGACATGCATATCTTCAACAATTATGCCCGGCCAGCCTTTCTCTTTCGTATATCCGGTCGCTCCGGGGTAAATATGTATGTGAATATCTTCCAGCAAGTGATAAAAAGGTGTAGAATAATAATCTATGGCGGGCGCTTCCAAAGGTTCAAAATAAAAGTCATATATACCACTTTCCGCAAAAGCTTCGCGGCCAATATATTCTACTGAACTTGGAATTGTAATTGATGTTAATGATCTGCAATAATAAAAAGTGTAATCTTCAATTACTGTTATCAAACTTGGGAGTATGATTGACTGTAATGCTGTGCAATTATAAAAGGCCTTTCCTTTAATGGTTTTTACCGAACTTGGTATAGAAATGGACGTCAGTGATGTACAGTTTTGGAAGGCGCCATTCCCAATATATTCGACGCTGCTTGGAATCGAGAATGTTTTCAACAAAGTGCAACCGGCAAAAGCAAAATTTCCAATCTCAATAAGACTGTCCGGGAAAATTATTGAAGATAAAGACGTGCAATTTTCAAACATCCCTGATCCTAAAACAGTTACCAATTTAGGAATAACGAACGATGTCAACGACGTACAACCGCGAAAAGTACCGCATGATAAGATGCTGTCAGGAAATACAATACTTGAAAGTCGGGTACAATCAGCAAAAGCCCCTGCCTCTATCGTTGTTACACTTTTTGGCACAACAAACGATTTAAAAGTGCATCCACTAAACGCCCACGCTCCTATCCGGGTAAGGCTGTCGCATAAAAAATTGATGTTTTCCAATGCGATACAGCTGCTAAATGTTGATGGCGGTACATAAGTTAGTTTTTCAGGAAGAGTGACTGACATCAAACTTTTGCAGCCTTGAAAAGCCGACTGACCTATTGCTGATAAATTTTTCGGCAGTCTGATTGATTCCAGTGAAAGACAATTTAGAAATACAAGTTCGCCCATACTAACCAAACTGTTGGGTAACACGACATTTTTCAGCGAATAGCAACGTTCAAACACCCTGTTTCCCATTGCTTCGACCCCTTCGTTTATAATCACTGAAGTCAGTCCTTGACTATCATAAAAAGTTTCCTGATGAATATTTTTTATCGTACCCGGTATCGTAATGGAGTTTAGCAAATATAATCCCCCAAAAGCAGTAGGCCAGTCGAATTCCGTTACCGTGTACGTAATGCCTTCATACGTTACTTGTTCAGGTACAACAAGATTTCCCGTAATAAAAAAATCCTTTGCTCTCACATTTACCCTTCTTTCTGTTCTGTTGAGCACCCGATAAGTACAGCTACCCTGCGTAAATGTCTGCGCAAAGCAATCTGAAAACACAACTGCAAGGGCAATTAAAAAAATAGTCTTTTTCATTGATTTCAAAATCATTATTAATTAAAATATCCAGTCAGGAAATAAGTAAAAACAACTTGGGAGGTGGGGGAGCTTGCAAAAGTAACCGCAACATAACAATTCCCGCCTTGGGAATCGCGGATACGCTTACTTTTTTTTCGCATGAAACATCCATATTTTTTTTAAAAAACGTCCAAGAGAATGAAAATTTCATAACTCTTAATTCTTAATTGGGTGCATTTCATTGTCCAGATATGAGGGCTCAATCCTACCGGACTTCCATAACCAGATACCGCGGAGGGTGTTCGTTGATTCTTGTATCGACGAGATTATCAACCTCAAATGAGATAATGTTACTGTCGATCGCGAATGCTGAATTTGTTTTTCTATTTTGCGCCGAGATAGAAAAACCTCCTGTTAAAAGCGTTATAAATGCAACGAGTTTAATAATATTTGATTTCATATTAATTTTATTATAGATGTGAAAATAATTAGTTGATTATTAATTTAATAAATATTGAATAATGTGCTTGCCAATCATTCCTGATAAAATAAAAAGTAGGTTAAGGACATCAATTACTACAGGGCAAATCATCACCAATCAGCAGAAGCCAAAAACTTATAGGTGACAGTTGAACCATCCGGTGCAATTACGGTAAAATCAACTTGATGCCTGAAATTATGCTCGCCCA
>Ga0082212_10002402_pt1 | contig 27280 bp, 20 predicted proteins | sample TergutNt197P3_FD_71548 | JGI IMG/M metagenome (GOLD analysis project Ga0082212, IMG submission 71548) | Neocapritermes taracua P3 segment gut microbial communities from Petit-Saut dam, French Guiana - Nt197 P3 | ecosystem: Host-associated > Arthropoda: Insects > Digestive system > Gut ...
CGAACGGCCATCCCGAACCAACGATAATGTCGCAAGTCATGCCGCGCTGTTCGGCGCCTTTCAGTGCAACCTTCACCATTTCAATCCATTCGTCACTGAGCCATGTCAGGGATGGTATTCCCAGATCATCGCCGCCGGGGAAGGCAATAGGATTGATCTCTACGCCGCCAATGCCTGCTTCATGCATCACATCCAGCTCGCGTAGGATTTCTGCGGCTGTCAGCTTGTCGCCATTCCACCACCAGCGGACAAACGGCCGGGCCGTTGCAGGCGGATTCTGGAACAGGTCAAACAATTCATCGGATTCGCTACTTTCGCCAAAAAGATGGCAGGCTTGCATCATCGGAAGCCCTGCGGTAAATACAATGCCGGATTTGATAAAGTTCCGGCGTGAGACAGTAAATGTGTTATACATTGGTTTGTTGGTTTTATTTTAAAATTATCCGCACAAAGTAAAGCAATTTCTCCGAAATAGAAAAATTATTTATGTTAGTACTTCCGAAATCTTGTCATTTCATGAAATTTTCGTAACTTGCGCCTTTTAAAACAATAAAATATGGAACGTCATGAAAAGAGTAGCATTTAAAATGAAATTGAAACCGGGTTTCAGGGAAGAGTACATCAAACGCCACAATGAAGTGTGGCCCGGAATCGTCGAACTCATCGAGCGTTCGGGTATCAGCGATTATTCCATTTATTTAGACGACGAAACGGATATCCTTTTCGGTGTGCAGAAAGTGAGTGGCGAGACGTCGTCGCAAGACTTGGGCGCCGTCGAGATACAGCAGAAATGGTGGGATTACATGAGCGATATCATGGACGTGAATCCCGACAATTCGCCGGTAACGGTATATCTGGACGAGGTATTTCACATGGACTGATGACGAATAGAGAAAGAGTGAAAGCGGCGCTAACGCACAACGGGACCGATAAAACTCCTTATAATATTGAACTTACAAGCAGTGCTATGAATACATTCACTGCAAGGTATCACGTCAAAAAAGAGGATTTCTTTGCGTTTGCAGGTAACCATATTGAGAAAGCCGATTATAATCATGGAGCATTTATTCGATCCGGTTTTTTTCTGGACAGTTTTGGCATTGTCTGGAACAGGTGCAGTGGCGATGATATAGGCGTTGTGGAAGAGTACCGGTTGAAAAATCCCGAATTGAAAGACTATACGTTTCCAGCAATCAACGTTATCGACATCAGGCAACGTACCGAAAAACTCGTTCAAAACGGTAACGATTCCTTTAAACTTGCCAAGATCGGGATGCTGTTGTTCGAACGCGCGTGGAGTTTGCGCGGCATGGAAGAACTGCTGATGGACTTCTTTATAAATGAGTCGTTTATCGAAGAGTTGTTTGCCGGAATAACCGATTATAATCTGGCAATCATAAACGAAGCATTGCAATATCCTGTGGACGGCTTTTACTTCGGCGACGACTACGGACAGCAAAACGGACTGATCATGGGCGCACCACTGTGGAGAAAATACATCAAGCCGCAACTTGCCCGCACCTTTGCGCCCGTCAAATCAAAAGGATTGCCCGTGTTCCTACATTCGTGCGGCAATATCAGCGATATTCTGGACGACCTCATAGAGATCGGCATGGATTGCTATCAAACGGTACAACCCGAAATCTATGACTTGAAAAATCTCAAGGCACGATATGGCAGACGCCTGGCCTTTTACGGCGCGGTTAGTACACAGCAGTTCCTGCCGTTTGCAAGTCCCGACGCGGTTAGAAACAAACTGAAAGAGACAATCGCGATTTTAGACAAGGACGGTGGATATATCTGTGCGCCCACACATCAGGTGCCACCCGATGTGCCACCGGAAAATATTCTTGCGATGATTGAAACCCTCAATTCCTGACTTCGACAGACTTTAAAATTTACATAATTTCTTTAAAGCGTTTCAAGGAGACCGGCTAAAACAGACGACATGATTACGTTGAAATCAGGATGTATGTAACGGAAAACCTGAATGGAAGCGGCGGTTTCGGCAGGTGTTGCATCATAAAACTCCGGAATCAGTTTCGCGTTTTCATTGCGCATCCTGTATTGCACGTGAACCGGCTCAAAATTAAAAACACTGATAGCAGCGCTTTCCAGACCGATGGCTTTTGCCCGCTCAGGTGTACTGGCAAACCAACGTCCATCCCGCGTCCGGTAGATTTCCCTTCCGGCTGCATGGAGAAAAGGACCCGTACACCACATGTTTCTTGGCTTTTCGGGCAGCGGTTGCGGTTCCCTGTCTAAAAAACTTAACGGCTCCTCTTTCGATCTGCTCAAAGCGTAGATGAAATAGTTTTTAACTATCGGGCGTGCAGTAGCCAGTAATTCAGCCTGATTGGGAACGATGTAATATGTGCAAAAAGCCTTGCCATCCGCAACGTCATCGGGCGAGCAAAGATGATAATCTTCGGTAATACAGGGACACCAGTATACCGGAAGTCCACTGTGCATAAGACCGACATAAGCATAAGGGTCGAGGGTGACATTCCATTCGGTCTGTCTCCCTTTTGGACCGTTACCTGCGTTTACATACACCGCCTTCACTTTTTTCTTTAACAATTCAGGATTGCGGTTGAACGCAACCGTGAAATCGCGGCAACTCCCGACCAGGAACATCACTACTTTTTCTTTCGATTGCTGCAAGGTCGAAAGGATCAATTCGACCCCGCCCTGAAATTCTTCCGGTTGGTCGAAAGCCTTATCATCCGGCGAGCGGAGCGGGTTTCGCAGTCCGATTTTCCATGGAGGAGGCGTGCGTCCTGTGATTTTGGTTATCTGTTCCAGCGCGCTTATCCCAATCTCGTCCGGTTTGCGGTGGGCCGTCGAGATGTCGAAGATCATCGCTTTGAGTTCTATCTCATCCAGTCCGGACAGCATCGCCAAATCATAATGGTCGTCAGGGTCTTCAGGCGGCTGGAACAGGTCGGTCGAATAAATCATGGGAATCCGTTGTTTATCAGGTGATGCGTTGCATCCCGTTAAGAGCAGAAAGCCTGCAAGAAAAGCCCCTGCCAGGCAAACTCCTGTCCGAAAAGCCCCTGCCGGGGAAAATATACTGTAATGTCTCATAGGATTTAAATTTTTTCAATTATATAAAAACAAACCATCCTGCACCTTTCGACGCTTCGTTGCGCGGATCGTCCGTATGATAGTTGGGGAAAGAGCAACTGGCTACCGTAATGGTTCTGACAGGGATATCCCTCAAACAAAACACGTTTTCATTGTTTTGCGTATATTCGCCTTTCATCAGATAAACGCCCGCCTGAGCCGGTATGTCAACCTCGAAAGTCACAGTCAGTACCTCGAACGGTTTTACGCTGACCGTTTTTTTATACGTCGAAACGACCTGATCGCCCTGTAAAATGCTCAACTGTATTTCTTGATTGAACGGCTGTTCCAGGTCGTTGATCACAAATACCGGAACACTGATCTTTGATCCGCCGGTATATTCTTTTTCCCAGGTGTCGATCATCAAGCCGACAGGCGCAAATGCCGGCTTTACATATTTGTAGAATGACGGTTCGAAAGTTAGCCTGCGTATATCGATGAAATGATCCGAAGTCTGCCCGCGGGGTTCTTTGGAACGGGAGTAACCCAGACCGCAGAAATGCAGTACACCTGCTACCCTGCGGTGTGCGCGCCAGTATTCGGTCAGTTCAGCCAGCCGGCGACCGTATATTTCGAGACGCTGTTGCGGCGTCAGGTTCTTACCGTCCCAGAGGTTGTCGTAAACCCTTTCGGTGAGTGTTGTCGGCGACCCGTCGCATATCTCGTACCACCGTTCCGGCGGGAACCCGATGCAGTAACGCATCATGCTCCAGTGCATGTCCTTAAACCGCTCGTGCAAGGTCACGGTCCATTGTTCGTCCCATGGGATAGCGCGTACCTGCCGTGTCAAGTGCAGGCACTGTCAGATCGACAAGGCCGGGTACGGGGATAGCAGATGTATAAGCGCCGGCAGGAAGTGAACCGTCTGTTTTGACGATTTTCCATTCTCCGTCCAAGCGTATTGTTTGCCGTAACGATGTGGTGTCCGTACAGGAAGCGAGAAATACGGTGAATGAAGCCAATATACTAAACAGGAACAATTTTAAAAGGTTCATGTTTTTTTTCTTATGCATACCATGCCCGTTTTCTGTTCCCTAAATCCTGAAGCGTATCAAGGCAAATATTCACATCCTCGACTACCTGGAAATCGAACATCCCCACGCAGATGAAATCGGCGCCATTTTCTAAAGCCCACTTAAATCCGCTTTTCGGATGGATAGCTCCTGCCGCAAGCACTTTATATCCCATTACCGGTATCTGAGCGCGATTCACAAATTCAATGGTAGGGTCTGGAAAAGTACAGAAACAGTTGTCGTGATACTTGTTGTGGTCGGGGCTGCTTCTTTCTACCACTTCATACGGTGTACGGTTCTCGCGCGGATGTGCCGACCAGTAGTTGTCGTGATGCATCGTAAGCATGTAATAGTCGGGAATGATACCGTATTTTTCACAATCTATTAAAGAATAGACGTTATGCGCCCCCAACCCGGCTACAAAGCCATTGCTGCGCACACGGTTGATAAACCCGTCGATCAAATCAATTTTGTTATCGCGAACCAGCCGGTCTACCCAGTTGCCCTGCATCTGTATGATGTCCATGCCGTTATCGATGGATTCTTTTATGTCGTGGTATATGTCATCCGCTTTTTCGTTAAGACTTACCTGAATGATCACCTTAAGTTTACTGCCTGTCACCTTCCGGTATTTAGCCATCGTCTCCCAGGTAGGATAACCGATGTTGATACAGTTCACGCCGGCTTGTTCGCAGAGCATGAGCGTCTCGAAAATTTTCTTTTCGGAATTGTAGGCTTTGAACAGCTTTTCGGCATAAATCAGGTCGCGCGCATGTGCCCAGCCGCCGATCAGGTTACCGCCCGCTACAAGCCGGCTCAATTCGTGCTTCCCTAATTTTCCTTTGGGCAACTCGCCTTTCAACTCGCTTAGCATCGTCTGGTTGATCTGTATGGTTGCGCCCGACATGGCATCTATTCCATACAATTTTCTACTCCGGTTGGCGCCCCATCCCAACAGTCCGAAGACGGGCAACGATACCAGATTCTTCAGTGCCTCCCTACGGGTATTAACGCCTGCTTCTGTTTCAATCTGTTCCGTCTGCCCTTTGGATTTGCCGTCGGATGCTTTTCGCGCCTTTTTCCACAAGTGTATCAAATCGTCCAGACCGTATCCGTTCTCTTTAAAGAAGAACAGGAAAACCAGGACGACACCTTCAATCAACAACGGGTTGATTATGTACACCGATCCGTCGCCGCTCAACAGCGACACGCCAAAGGGTGGATAAGCCAGGTAATACAATGCGATCAGCAAGGTTCCAAAGATGGACGCCCATCTCGACCATAACCCGAAGAACAATGACAACCCTATCAGTATCAATCCGCAGATATTAAGGAAATCGACAATTTCCATCCGTGTCGGTGATGCGGCAAGCCAGTGGAAGAACCCTGACAGGAATCCATAGGTATTGCTCAAAAACGACGCTGCCGACCATTTCTCTGCTAATAATTTAATGGCGCCCTCATACAGGAAATGCCAGCCTATTGCCATGCGCAGAATGGTAATCAACCATTTCATTTTTTCTAAATTCTTGCTGTTACTTTTCATATTTTTATAGTTATGTTCAATGATAATAAAAGACTACCCTAACAGTCAGGGTGAAATAGGGATACATCCCTTATGTTCGGACGCGAAAACGCGCCAGACGCAGGTCGATCAAACTGTTCATGACCCAGTTCGCGTCGTAGGGGCAGACCCAGTAAGTGAGCAGGCATACACCATCCTTTGTCCATGTGATGCCGGGGTTGGAAAAGGCGACTTTCGGGTCGGTCTCGATATCCCAAAAGTCCGTGAAGGTCACACCGCCATCGGTGGAGATTGCGGCTGTGAGTGGTGAACGTTTGCCGTAATGACTGCGCCAGTGTATGTTGAATATTGAATGTTTTCAACTTTCAATCATTTCGTATTTACAACTCCCGTATCCAGATATTTCTGAAACCGGTAGGATTACTATGATCCTGCAATTCAAGCGGCAGTTTATAATGTGGTACATATCCTGTGGTCTTGTCGTAAGTGGTTCCCTTAATCACAAAATTGTTTTGTACCAGAACACCGTTCTGAAAGACGGTGATCCTTGCCGGGATTTCCACTTTCCCGTCGGCATTGAAGCGTGGCGCCATGTAAACGATATCATAAGTTTGCCACTCGCCGGGTTTGCGGCATACATTCACCAGCGGTGGATTTTGCGTATAAACGCTGCCGGCTTGTCCGTCGAAGTACGTCTTATTGTTGTAACTGTCCAAAATTTGAAGTTCATACTTCTTCTGGAAGAATATGCCACTATTGCCGCGACCCTGTCCTTCGCCCTCGACTTTTTCCGGAGTCCTCCATTCGATATGCAACTGACAATCGCCAAAAGACTGTTTCGTCTGGATATTACCGGTTTTACCTATTACAAACATCGCTCCATTTTCAATTTTCCACTTGACATCGCCGCCTTGAACGCTCTCCCACTGTGAGAAATCTTTCCCGTCGAAGAGGATAATTGCATCCGACGGCGCCGACGTGCCTGTTCCGGGTGTCACTACGCGCGGTTCGGCAAAAGGTTGGCTTCCCGTCTGACAAAACACATGACCGGTAGATAAACAACCCAATACGAATAAAAATAACAGTTTTTTCATAATTAATTAAATTTATATAGTAAATAATTTTTGCACAAAGTTAGTGCAAGTTGAGAGTAACACAAAATAAAAAATTATTTTTTTATTTTGTGTTACCAAAACGCCGCCTGACCATCGCCCGATGCACCGGCGAATCGGACGGGTTGATCAACTCGACATAGGGGACTTCATCTGGAATATAATCTAAAGGTAACGTCATATCATATTTCATCAATAAAATAACCTTTCTTGCCGGTATATACCACTGCCAGATAGCGCACATCGGTCCGGTCTTTGAAAAAAGCGGAGGATTTGTAACGCTGCAACTGTTCGTATGCTTCCGTTTTCTTTGCCTCGAACAGTTTTTCGTCATCCGCGTCCGCCTGCCTGATGTATTTGAGTTCCACCACCCAGTCGCTAACTATTTTCGGGTACAATCCGCTCCGGCGTTGCAGGTAGATGTCGGCATAGCCAGCCTGATTTTCGGCTTCCGAGATGGGTAAATAGATGTTGTTCTGAAAGAAAATGCTGAGTAACAGAAACTTCACATTCATTTCTGAAAATCTGCGCAAGTCCCTGTTCGATATGCGGGCAATAAAGTTCTGATGGAAATTATCGAAAAACGGACGGTAATCGCCGTCGATTGCCATCGTCGCCAAACTATCGTATGTACCACTCACGCCGTATGTCATTTTCGGATTGCGTTCCATGATTATGTTTTCCATATATTCCCAATACATGGTCTTAATCGTGTAATTGGGAATCCTCAATAATGCCTTTCCGGATTTTTCATCCCTGTCAATGGTTACCAAACCCAGATAATAGAGCAACGACCGGAAGTTTTGTTTTTCATGTATCCTGTCAATTGAAAACCGTGGCATTACATCCTCGCGAACATTTCCAAATTTGATAAGATCTTCCAGATTTTCAATATTTTCAGGCTTGTTAAGCAGCATTTTAATTCTGCCATAGTCGGTTTTCAGGTTAAAATCCATCAGATATTTTATTTTTTCTCTGTTCCTCGTTACTTGCAGGAAGACATAATTAATCATCGATGAATTGTAAAGTCTGTTTTTCCCGTCTACATGAAACTTGTAACCGTTGTACAAATATTTCATATCCACCTTAATTGCGGATTTGTCAATACCGACTTCCTGCCTGAAAAATTCAACTTCGTCTTCCGTAAAACCCAGTATTTCGTTATACCGTTCTTCAATCGACAGGTTATCTGAAATATTGAAGCCGCTTGTGACGTCATCAAGCATGATTGGCGTAATGCCGGTAATGAATATTTTTTCTATTGCCGCTTCCGAATTGTCTTTCAGCGTTTCGTAGAAGTCACGCACAACTCCATTCGCCCAGATCAACTGCCTGTATTGCCCGATACTCAGGTTGGTACCCTGCGCTATCAGGTCGTTTGCGAAATGGTCGTATTCGTCGATGACGATGTAGGCTTTTCGATTGAATTTTTTGATTATCTCAAAAGCAAATTCAATGTATCCGCGAACACTGTTGAGCGTCCAAAGTTCTTTTCTGAGTTCTTCATAATTCTCAAAGATTGAAATATGTTCAACGAGGAAAAAAGAGATCGAGCTTCGTATGGCTTCCGTAAATCCTATTTTAAAACATTCCGGAGAAGTAGTGTCAAGCCCTGAAAAACTGAACTTCATGATGAAAAAAGCGTTCCGTTTGGACGTGGGATTTTTTCCGATATACAAATCCCCGAAAAGTTCGTCAAAATTGCCGGCGTGACAAATGTCATAATAATGCCGCAATGTCGAAAGAAACAGCGACTTGCCGAACTTGCGCGGACGAATCAGGAAAAAATATTTTGTAGGTTCGTTTTCAATCTGTTCGATAAAGCGCGTTTTATCGACATAGGCATAATTTTCGGTTCGGATGCTATGATAATTCGTTAATCCGTAGGGTATTTTTTTGGGCTGTTTCATGTTTCATCAAAATTTTTCACAAAGATAGCACAAGCCGAGTGATATACAAAATAAGTTCACTTATTTTTAAATCCGAGGCGCCAGCCATCTTCAATTTCTGATTAAAGATAGCAATACTACCGGGCGACATATTCCAAACGGCATACGACAATTTGAATTGAAAATCGGCCTTAGCATAATTCGCCCTAAAAACTTTTCTATGTTGGAATTTGAATTTTTCATTTTATTTTTTTCAATATTCTGTTCCATCTTCTTTTGCCTGTGATTATGTTTTTTGACGATATGATTAATGACGCCCTGCCTATGATACAGGCTTCGGGTATCAGTCCAAGGTAACGCGAATCCTGCGAGTTCATTGCCTTGTCGCCTGCCATGAAGTACCAGTTGGTGCGACGGGAAGCGATTGCGGATTGATGGAATAAGTGCGCCGGAACGCCTTTGCCATCCGGTGGTCGGTCTTGTGCGGCTCGCCGGGCTTCAACTCAGTCGGGATAAAGGGGATATATTCGCCATCCCCAACCCTGACAGCCGCCCAGTCATGCCCCAGACTGCGAAAGGGCCACTGGGGCGTATAGTCCCAATTGACAGGAAATGATTAACAGGACGCAAAAATAAAGAAAAAAACTTGATTTTTCTGCGATGCACGAAGATACATGTTTTCGGCAATATCGTACGCTCCCATAAAAGGAACAGGTAAAAGTTTCCCGATTTCTTTAATAGTATGATTCACTGTTCACTGTTTGCGCTTCCCACCCGAAGCACAACATCAAAAATCTTTTTACCATCCCAGTCTATCCATTTATTTTTGGAAAATTTGGCGTCGCCTTTCTTGCGAAAATCAAATGTAAGCAGGTATCCGCAATCCATGTTTTTTGATTTCAGGTAGCTGGAAAGTTGTTCGTAGGCTTCTTCGTGCTTTTTCTCGCCATACCATAACTTAATCTCAAGAATGAACTGCTGTTTCAGGTAATCGATCACCAGGTCCATTTTGCCGAAATCGCTTGTCTCCGATTCAAAATGATAGAAACCGGCGCCATTGATTAACGGTTTCAGGTAAGTCAGAAAAACCAGTTTGCCGTCGCGTTCGAGGAATTTAATGTCTTTGCCGGTATATATTTCCGTATAATGCCGTTTGAACTTGGTGAGGCAAAGTTCCATGTCGAAGACGCCGTTCCGGACGATTTCACTGAATGCAGTCTCCAGCGCGCCGTTAGTTGGAGATTTCAATATGTTTCCGGAAATGAAATAATCGGTAATGGCTATTTCGAAAATTTTGTTGTGTACGGCAAGTTTCTCGCCGTCGTCTGCAAGAAAACAAAACATCAAACCTAATTTATAAACCGGATCGTGCGCATTAAAGGGTATTCGTTTTTTATTGATCGTCAAGTTGTAAAACAGATTCCGCAAGCCGAGATTGTCCTCGATTTTCTTGAACAGGTCGTCGAACAGGGTGTTGTTTTCTTTCAGGAGCAGTTTGATGGCTTCCTGCACGCCCTTCAACGTCCAGTCTCTGTCTAAATCCCGTTCAATCAGTAAGCATATTTTCGAAACAAGGAACGGATAGCCGCTTGTGTAGTTGCGTATTTCCTGCGCGATTTCGGGAATGTTCATGCCTGTATGATGGTCGCTTTCATATTCGACAAGCATCGTTTCAATCTCATTTGCCGAGAACGACATGTCGATATTGAAATCTGCCGCGATATTCCAGGGCGAGTTCACAACGCTCTCGCCTGCGCTCGGTGTATAGTTCCCCGACAGAATCATCTTTTGTTTCAGGTTGCGGACGTCGTAAACGCCCGCAAGGATGACGTTGTGAAACGTATGGTCTTTTCCGGCATTTCGAAAGAGATACTTGTCGCGCAGCATCTTAAGAAACCGAACAAAGATACTGTTATTCGAGGCTTCGTCGGATTCGTCGATGATCAGGACGATCTTTCTGTTACAATTTCTGCAAAACAATGTGATAAACCTGCTAAGCAATTTAAAATCAGTTATGGATTTATCATCCCATTTTTTTGCTGCTTCAGGTTCATTCAACTCAAGGCTTTCGAAGACGGAATTAAGAAATCCCTGACAAAAACCTTCTTCATCTGCAAACATTTTGTCGGTTGAATACTGAAAACTGATGCTTATGCAGAGATAATCGTCGAGTATCCGTTTTTCCAGCATTCCGATTGTTGTAGTCTTGCCGTACTGCCGTCCGCGATTGATGGTAAAGTATTTTTTCTGTTCCACCATCGCAAATATCTTCTCAATCTTCCCGCTAATATCGACCATGTAGTGCATGTCCGGCACGCATATTCCAGTTACGTTAAATTCGCGCATAACTAATATTCGTTCTGTTAAGCGAACAAAAGTAACATGTTTTATTGATATTGCAAAATTATTCTTGCTAATCAATTGCGTGCGGGTTCCTATTATTAAAAACGAGTTTCAATCCTTGGTTTTCGTAAAATTTGAATTTTTACCGGAAGAAATAATCTTCAAACTGACGGCTGTCTTACGCATATTTCACGCCATGTTTTCAATGAGAAACACTGCAGCCTTGTATTTAACCGGATCGTCCTTATAATATTCCAACACGTTTTCCAGTTCCAACTTGTTATCGCCTGCAAATTTCAATGCCTGCGTAACAGTAACTGGATAGTACGAACAGCCAACTATGGCAATTGATGTAAAAATCACAAGTAATCGTTTCATCATATAAACATTTATCGTGAAATGGACGACCGCAAGTGTACGCCCCTACAAACCGTTAACTACACTCTACACTCTAATAACTAATAACTACTTTTCCCAAGATTCTCCATATAGCGCGTATAGGCTCTGAGGGAATAATCGCCCTCCGGAATGAAATCCGACAGGAAAATATTGTTAAGCATGATTAATTTCTTCTGTTTATTGTCCCCATTTTGAAGTCGGACTGTCACCTAATTCCAACTCAAGTATGCCGCCGCCGGTCAGGTCGCTGTGAGGGATTTGGCAGGAATTCCATTGCTTGCGGTTGAAACGTGCGTTTTGGATGTAAATGTTTGTGCCTAAATTATTTTGCGTTTTGATCACAAATGTTTTACCTGTATGGTAGCGGTTATTCAAATGGATTGTGACCTTGTCGAATTGCGGGACTCCTATCTGATAGAACGCCTGTTCTTCGGTTCCGCCGGTCATCTGAAACAGTCCGATTTTTAATAAAACGCCCAAAGAACCCATCATTCCCTGGTCCTCGTCGCCATTGTAGCCGGTTGAAGGATCGAGACCGGAAAATGCGGCATCCACTAATTTGCGTGTCCAGTACTGTGTCCTGTACGGGTATCCGAGCATCGTAAATACATGGGCTGTCTGCGTGGATGGCTGGTTACCGTAATTGATGGGTATCCGCTTGTATGTGGGGTGTGTTTCCTGATCGTGCGAGGTGCCCGAAGTGAACTTCAACCTTTCGGCAATGGAAAACTGGTAGTCCAAGAGGTCTCTTGCCTTTTCGGCGCCGCCCATCAACTGCGCCAGGCCGGGCAGGTCGTGCGGTACAAACCAGGTTGCCTGCGCGCTGTTTGCCTCGACAAACCCGACGGCGTACGCGAGCGGATCGAAAGGATCAAGCCATTTCCCGTCGATATCTTTGGGGCGCATCCACCCTGTTTCGGGGTCAAAAACGTTTTTATAGTTTTCGGAACGTTTCATGAAATATGTGTAGTCGTCCATATGTCCCAGCCGTTTCGCAAACTGCGCCAACGTCCAATCCTGGTAGGCATATTCGAGCGTCATGCCGGCGCCTTGCATGTGAAACCCGTTGCTTCTGTCGGGTAGCGGATAAGGCACGTATCCCAGTTCGATATAGTATTTCAATCCGCCACCTACGGATGTGTTATGTTCATATCCTGCCTTTTCCATAATCCCGCCGGGCATGTGGTTTTTCCTGCATGCACGGTATATCTCTTCGAGGTTATCTTGTACGATTCCTTTCTGAACGGCTCCGACGATGAACGGTGTGGTTGATGCGCCGGTCATCACAAAAGTGTAATTTCCGGCAGCTGGCCCGCGCGGGAGCAAGCCACCGTCGCGGTACATCATCATCATGGAATGAACAAATTCTTCGGCTATCTCGGGATACACCAGTTGCCAAAGGGTCGTTATCGTCCATTGTGCACCCCAATAACTGTCGGAGTTGTAATGGTTGAATAAAGGTTTGCCTGCACCGTCGCAGGGAATCTGTCCGATCCTGAAGGCGCTGCCGGTATGATCGGGGTAGGCGCCGTTGACATCGCTGACGACCCTGCGCCCCTGCAGGGCATGCCACAAGTCGGTATAAAAACGTCGTTGCTGCTGTTCGCTTCCGCCTTCTATCTCAATACGTCCCAGCATCCGGTTCCATTCGTCGAACGATTCGTTCATTACCTGCTCGAAATCCCAGTGTGCCAGTTCGGCGGACATGTTCAACGCCGCATTTTCATGAGAGGTATAAGAAATTGCCGCTTTCATCAGCAAGGATTGGCCGGGCGGCAAATCAAAAATCACCAGATAGTTGCCTGAAACAGGGTCATGTTCAATGTCTTTAATGTCGCAATCGAAATCTACACGGAAATATATTTCCAAGTCTTTGGGTTTGCGTCGCGTGGGACTGTTCACAAGGCTGCCAGTCAGTGTACGGGCGCCTTTTTTTTCCAGTTGACTGTCGCGGTTCAGGCAGGGGCCTATCTGTTTGTTGAGGTTGAACAGGATAGCCGGATGTGCCGCTACCGGAAAAGTGTAGCGGTGAAAACCGACACGTTTGGTAGAAGTCAGTTCGACCTTGACGCCATACCGATCAAGCGTCAGCGCATGATAACCGGGTTTAACGGTTTCCGATTCGTGCGAGTATTTCGAAGAAAAGTCATCATACACGCTCATGCGGTTCGGAAGCGACATGCTGGCTTCGTCTGCCGGCGACGAGTCTGTCCGATCTGCCGATACCATGCCAACCCGGTCTGTCGATGACAGATTAACCGGCATCACCGATAAACCTGACATCTGCCAGGCGTGAATGTGGCTGAAACCTTTGATGGTATCTATTTTATAGCGATACCCGCTACCCCAGTCGCCATCGATTTCATTGTCGGGACTCAGGTTGACCATCCCGAACGGACGGCAAGCCGAAGAAAAATAGAACCAGCGGGAGTTTTCGCTGTCTAATAGCGAATAGACTTTATCAACAAACATAAATGAATGGTTTTCAGCACGATTTCCGTTGCAGCAAGAATAGCATAGAAGCGCCGTCGCAATACTGAAAAAAAACAGTTTGATTCTCATAATAATTATCAATACATCCTTAATTTATATGTGCCGCTTTTTAACGCTATTTTCGATTTTTTTCCCAATGCATGTTCGGCCATTACCGTTTTCGTTTCTTTCCCGTTTATGTTGATTTCCATTTTTTTACAGGGAGGCAAAAGAAGTGTTGCCTGCGTATTTCCCGGAACAACCAATTCAAGGTCTATTCGATTTCCCTCTCTTTTCCACGAAGATACAATTTCACCATACAACGATTTGGTTTTCACCGAAACAGATTCCATTTCAGGGACAAACATCGGTTCGATGATAAAATCCTTATATCCGGGATTCATAATGTCCGGTCGGATACCGCCCAGATACTTATACAGCCAGAAGCCGATGTGCGCCCCGTAAGGATGATGACCGCTTCCGTATTTTGCGTTCAGGTCTTCGCCCATCGTACTGTTAGCATCTATTACCATGTATAGCCAGCCGGGGCTTTCGGGCTGCGCGACCATTCGGTACACCAATTCATCATGATTGTTCAGTGAGAGAAATTCCAATAAAGGATTTGCGCCGATGAATCCGGCGCTGATATGACCGTCGTTAGCAGTAATCGCATCCAGCAGACAATTTTCCACCTTGTCCGTCATGTCGTCGGGAACCATTCCGAGAAATAGGGGAAGGGCTTGCGCCGTCTGCGATCTTTCAGCATACCAGCCGGTCTCCCTGTTTAGAAAAGCAGCATTGAACCTGTCGCGAATACGCGTGGCATTCGCTGCATATTGCGCTGAAATATCGTCCTTACCCAATAAATGGGCGTAATGCGACAAGCGTTCGTTCATCCAGTAGGATGCGGCAGTGGACGTTTGTACCACCGGCGTTATTCTTGGATTTTGACCGAAGTACTGGTCGAGCCAGTCGCCAAGTTGCCAATAGACCAGGTCGTCAACGGCTGTTGTGGCTACAAAGTCAACATATCTTTTCAAGGCGTTGAAAGCCTTGTCGATCAAATCCAAATTGCCTGTATAAACATAAAGATAATCTACAATCAGATAAATAGTTCCTCCCCACCAGGGATCGTAGCAACACTCAACCGGCAAGCCCTGTTCCGGGAAAAAATTCCATCCGTTGGTAGGCACAATGGAGGCGATATTTCCAGACGGTTCGCTGCCATCCATGAAATCCTGCATCGATTTGATGTAGGTGGTAATGGCGTTGAAGTTATAGAGATAGTTTTCCACCTGCACGCCGGCATCGAGCGTCCAACCCATTTTTTCGCGGGTGGGTTCTTCGGCGGGCATGCCGTGAACACTGTTGAGCAAGGTACGCTGCACCGCCGCCTGCAGCCAGTTGAACCGCTCGTCGGAACATGTAAAACTGCCCGTCGTATCCAATGCCGTATGCACGCTCTTAGCGGTAATGTCGTCAACCCCCAGGGGATATGTCAGCCCATACACTTGCACGTAACGGAAGCCATGATAGGTGAAACGGGGTTCAAAAGTCTCTTCGCCGTTACCGTCGAGTATGAAAATCTCCTGCTGGAAACGTCCCTTCGTGTGACTGGAACTGTGCGCGACATTCAATGTCCCGTCGTTGTTCAGTACCTCGTTATAGTCGCAGACCAGGGTTTGTCCTTTCGTGCCCTGCGTAGTAAGCGCTACCCAGCCGGTGATGTTTTTTCCGAAATCCACCAGACAGGTTCCACCGTCGAGTTGGGTGATCGTCACCGGTTTGATACGCTCATTGACTTTCATGGGCGGCATGTACTGGGATTTCAATTTTCCCGCAGGTGGCGGAACGGTCGTCGCCTGCTGCCAGCCGGAATCGTCGAACGATGCCAGGTTCCAATCTTTTTGACCTTGGGTATGATCGATGGTCTCGCCACCGCGAATGCAGTTATAGACAATTTCGCCTGTCGACCATTTCCATGTTCCGTCGGATACTACCACCTGTTTTTCACCGGATTGATATTCGATTACTACATTGACAAGCAGTTTGGGAGGCGTTTTCCAGGGTGCATCCTCCATCACGAAGAGGTCTTTTGCGGGCAGGTTGTAGAATCCGTTTCCCAAGATGACGCCGAGCATGTTTATGCCTTTTTTCAAGGAAGCTGTTACGTCATATGTTGCATAACTGACATGTTTCTGGTAATCGGTGAACACGGGGTCCATCACCCTGTCGCCAATTTTGCCGCCATTGATATACAGTTCGTAATAACCCAGTCCGCAGATAAATGCGGTAGCCCGTTCAATCTTTCCGCCGGCATCGAATGATTTACGGAGATAAACAGCCGCTGTATCTGTGGCTACATAATCGGCCCGGTTCGACCAGGTCGGTACATATGATTTTCTGGTTGAGACATCGGCATAGCGGCTCGAAATCCACTGTCCGTCCCATTCCTGCTCCGAAAGAATGCCCATCGACCAGCAGGCAGGCTTGCTCCAGCGGGAGACTTTGCCATTGCGATCCCACACCTGTACTTTCCAATAACAGGCTTGTCCCGAACGGAGCGGTGTGCCTCCATACCGGATATGCTGGCTTTGCGCCGAAGAAACTTTTCCACTGTCCCATACATCGCCGGTGTTTTTTCGTAAATTGTCCCTTGTCCTGGCAACAATCACCCTGTATGCCGTTTGCTCGGCGCCGTATAAAGGGGCAAACTGCCAGCCCAACATAGGCTTCACATCGTCTATTCCTCTTGGGTCAACCCTGTATCCGCAGGTCAATCCGTCGGGCAGCAACTCGGGATCGGCACACTTTACGCAGCAGATAACGAATAGTAAGAAACAATACCCGTTTCTTTTCAGATAAGACCTATGGAATCTATATCTTTTCAGGCAAGACATAAGGCGACCTGTATTTACGCGACAACATGTTATTGGCATCGTCGTTGCCGATAAACCGTTCCGCAACCGGATCGAAGTCTAGCTGTCTGCCCAGACGGTATGAGATATTACCCAGATGTGCCAGCGCCGACGATAGATGCGCCGATTCCACGGGTCCGTTTTGCAGGCTCTTATCCCTTGCCTTGATTGCATCGATCCAGTTCTGGAAATGAACGGCGCCGTTTGCCATCGCATCGTTCACTTTTTCGCGACCGGGTCCTTTTTCGCGTTTTTCACCCAGATAAGTCTGGTAATAACCATTTCCGTCGATGACCATGTAACCTTTGTCGCCATAAAAGATATTACCGACGCCGACGCCGTCTTCCCGGTTGGTGCACCAGTTGCGAACCTCGAACTGGATGATTTTCTTTTCCTTGGGATAGTGATAGATTGATGTTTGTATTTCAGGTACTTCCTTGCAGTCGTCCCACAGAAATTTTCCTCCCATCGAGGTGATACGTTCAGGAAGTCCTACATCTAATCCCCACATGCAGAGGTCGGTCTGGTGGATGCCCTGATTACCAACATCGCCATTGCCATAGTTCCAATGCCAGTGCCAGTTGTAATGAACCAGGTTTTGTGTGAACGGCGCCATCGGAGCCGGACCGCACCACAAATCGTAATTCAACTCTTCAGGAACTTTCGATATGCCTTTATTTCCGATGTCGGGTCGCCAGCGAAAGACCATGCCACGCGACATGTAAACCCTGCCAATCAATCCGTTGCGCAGATGACCGACAGCTTCCCTGACCGTATCGAAACTGCGTAGTTGGACGCCGTGCTGCACGATACGGTCGTATTTGTACGCCGCTTCGATCAGTTTACGTCCTTCGTAGATGTTGTGCGTTGCCGGTTTTTCTACATACACGTCTTTCCCTGCCTGACAAGCCCAAATAGCCAACAGTGCATGCCAGTGATTCGGGGTGGCGATGGTTACGGCATCTATGTTCCTGTTGTCGTAAACCTTGCGGTAATCCTGTTCTACAAGCACTTTCTTTTGGTACTTCTGCTCAAACTCCCCGGCACGTTTCGATGCAACCGCTATATCAGGGTCGCACAAAGCAACCACTTCTGCATCTTTCGATGCAATGACGCTTCTTACATGCTCCGTTCCGCGTCCGTTCAAACCCAATACGGCAATGCCGACACGATCATTCGCACCGAACGACTTTTGGGGAACGATGGAAGGCGCTGTCAGGACGCCGCTTCCGGTTTCGGCAAACACAGGCGGAACCACAACCGCCGCTGCGGTTCCCGTCATTGCCGTTGTTAAAAATTTTCTTCTTGATTGTTTCATTGTGGTATTTTTTTATTTTAATAGTGAGAGGTACGCTTCAAGATCGTCGACTAAAGGGAAGTCGACGCCTGCCGCTATCAGTTGCCGGCAATGTTCGGGCGATTGGACGCCAAAAAAGTTCACTTTTACGCCCGCCGATTTTAACTGTTGCATTTCGTCAGGCGTACAAAGCGCCGTCAATTGAAGAAAATGGCATTTCTGTTCGATGGTTTCACGCACATATCGCGAGACGTCTCCTCCTTGTCTTTCCATGTTGCAAATCATGACCTGCGGGTAAGCCTTGCGGACAGCATCCGCGCAGGCGTGGTTGCAGGCGATGAAAGCCTGATGGTCGCGTTTCTTCTCGACAATCACCTTCGCAACCATGACAGCGGCTGTTTCGTCAGCCTTCATGTGAACATTGAGCCAAATGTTTTCGGGAAGTAGTTCAAGGACTTCCTCGAATGTCGGCACTATTGTTCCGGCATACTTCGGGTCTTTTTTTATGCCGGCGTCCAATTGCCGGATTTGTGCGAATGTAAGTTCGGAAACGGCGCCTGTCCCGTTGGTCGTCCGGTTTACCGTCGCATCGTGCATGATGACCAACTGTCCGTCCAACGTACGGCAGACGTCAAACTCAATTTGCTGTGCGCCTAACCTGACCGCTTCCTGAAAGGCGGGAAGCGTATTTTCGGGAAACGTGGAATTAACGCCCCGATGTGCGCAAAGTCCCCGCAGCGGCAGTTCGCCGTCATCCGGTAACGGAGTAAAAGCGAGTATAAAAAACAATACCGGCAGCGTGACGGATACGGTACAATATAATGATACGGGCTTTTTCATTCTACAAATATTTTTCAAAAACAACTTTTTTCGTTTTCTCAAGTGTAACGGCTAAAACCTGTTCCACCGTATTGTCATGGCAATACCCTTCATTGAACAACTCAACAGAGAAAGCGCCCCGAAAACCACCCTGATACAACATCGGAATGAGTGTGTCAAAAGGACAGACGCCATCGCCCGGATATACCCTGTCGCTATCGTTGAGACGTTCGCGGGGTGGATCGGCGGGATAATCGTTCATATGAAAAACAGGAAGTTTCGCCACATTAATCAGGTTGAGGCTCTCGAACGGATTACCGCCGCGGAACAAATGGTAAAAATCCAACAGCAAATTGGCATCCGGATGTCCGGTGGCAATGGCAATATGCACAACATCAGCCAGTTTGTATAATGCACCCGATCCCCATAATTCGAGCAGCGGCGTTACGCCCGACGCTTTACCTGCTTCGATGACAAGCAGGTAACGCTGTGCATAGTCATCCAAACGACTGCTGTCTATTTGGTTAACACCCATCAGTGGAGCGGCTATGAACTGCCCGCCAAGTGCGGCAGTGATCTCCATCTCGCGTTTCATCTGCTCCAGTCCGGCTTCGCGTTTGCCTTGATCGTCGACCGCCCACTGTGCGAAACCGATGATGTTTTCCAATCGGAGACGGTTGTCTTTAAGTCGCGCTGTCATGTCGGTCAATCGGCTTCCCTTTGCCAGATAAGCCTGAATATCCGACATCCATAATTCGATTCCGTCGAACCCTGCTTTGCCGCAAACTTCGATCTGACGTTCGACGGGAAGTTTGTAAGGGCGTATAGTGGATACATTGAGGCTCACACGGAACGGCGCAGTTTTTTGTGCCGGGTCAGGACGGTAACCTGTTGCTGTTTGCTCTCCCGCAGCATGATCGCCTGCAGTCAGTCCGTTCACAATAGGGCTTGCAATAACATGATCGCCGGAGGCCGGATGTCCCTTCGTAACGCCTCCTGCGGTCAGACCTCCCAACGCAAGTATTGATGATCCCATAAAATTTCTTCTCGAAAGCATACTTTAGAACCTTAATGCACGTAAATATTTCCCCGATAATTCAACACATTCCTTAGGATCGGCCGGTTTATCATTTTCCACGATGAAATGCTTTGCGCCCGAAATCCTGTTGGTTCTGAATATTTCGGCAAAATCGATGACGCCACTTCCAATGGGTGCGAAATCCTTGTCGGTAAGCGTGCTGAAGTCGGTAAGTCCTTCGCCGCATTTCACGTTGCCCGGCATGTCCTTTACATGCAGGACAGGATATCTGCCCGGATATTTTTTTAGATATTCCACAGCCGATTTTCCGCTCCTGGTTATCCAGTACAGGTCTAATTCAATGCCAACCGCCGTGTCGAGAAGCGGCATCATCGCGTCGAAAGGTATCTGTCCTTCGACGGGATAAAATTCGAGGTCGTGATTGTGGTAAATCAATTGCAGTCCTTCCTTTTTGCAGATGGCGCCACCTTTATTCAGATTATCCGCCACCTTTTTCCAGTCGTCGATTTTTTTATTTTGTCCGTCGTCGGTCCAGGGCCAATAACAGGCGACGAATTTTTGTCCGAGGTCGAGGCTTCGTTTGAGTGTGGCTTTCAGTCTGGATTCATCGCCGATTAAAGCTTGCATGTTCGCAGAACCTATCATCGGTTTCAGTCCAAGCGATTTCAAAAATTTGAGCAATTCGGCGGTTTCCATTCCTCCCAGTCTGCCTCCAAATTCCAGTTCTCTGTATCCCCACTCGGCAATCTGTTGAAGCGCTTCGCGGGTATTGTCTCTAAGCCAGTCGCCTCCGATGCCCGAAATCAATCCGAATGAAGGCAACTTACTTGCAGTCGTTTCTGCAGTATTTGCAAACATATCGGCGCCTGCCGCCATCGCAAGCGCACCGACGCCCATTGTTTTTAGAAAATCACGTCTTTCCATATTGAATACATTAAAAATATTAATTATCAACTTTTAAACAGTTCCATACCGTATCTAAAGGTTTTCGGTATGCAAGTTTTAGATCGGCGCCGTTCCGGGAAGCGGACTGCTGTATTTGCTCATATCCACATTACCCAGCGTCAGTTCGGCAGGCATCAGGTTCAGGTCGGACTGTGTCATCTCATCCCATGTAACGGCTTTTCCCGAATACGCCGATTCGCGTGCCATGATACAGGCCATGGACGAGATAGCCATTGTCTCTGCCTGTTCGGTCAGTGCGTTGCCTTTACGAATCTGATTGACCAGTTCGACGTGTCCCAATGCCCATGATTCGTGTTGCTTGAATTGCTTCCGGGCAGCTTCATCGTCGTATTGCCATACGACATTCCCGTCCAGGTCGCGTATGGTTGCCTTGCCGTCGACTGTACTCCACGAACCATTTGTTCCCTGTACGATTTCGGCTACACGGTTGTCGCAATTGTCGATCTGGCGCGCCATGGCGTGGAGATGTACGCCGCCTTCATATTCGATGTCCGCACTGAAATTATCATAGATATCTCCGGTAATCCTGCGCAGACGCGATCCCATGCCGATGACGCGCACCGGTTTCGAGTGCGAGAACCAGGTGAAAACATCCAAAGTATGTATCATCTGGTCGATCACATGGTCGCCGCACAGCCAGTTCCAACTGAAGAAATCACGCAGCATATATTCCATATCCGTCCATTCGGGACGTCGGCGTGCAAAATTCATGTGACCCTGATTCCAGTATACATTACCGGAAGTGATACGACCGATATACCCCTCCTGCACCTTTTTGTACGATTCGATATAATCGCGGCGATAATGACGCCAGCAAGTGCCGGTGATGATATTCAGTCCCTTCGTCCGCGCCAGTTTGACCGCCATCATATACGTTCGGTATCCCGCCGCGTCGATGGCAGCCGGTTTTTCGCAATACACATGTTTCCCCTGTTCAATGGCATACAACAAATGTGTGGGATGAAACAATGAGGGTGTAGCGACGATCACCACATCCACATCAGCTTCGCAAGCCTTTTTGTAGGCATCGAATCCAAGAAAACGCATGTTTTCGGCAATCACGTTGTTTTTCTGTTCCTGCAACAACTGACAAAGTCTATCCGCCTTGTCCTTGAAAACATCGACGCATGCCACGATTGACACATTATTTGCGGCATCCAGAAAGTTAATTGCCGCACCCGTGCCGCGCGCTCCACATCCTAAGAGAGCCGCTTTCAGCGGTTTACCATCGATGGCTTTATCGCCCAGTTCGGGTATGTACACTTCGTCGGCAGGACGTAGCGGCGTCAATTTATTTTCGTTGCTTCCTCCGTTTGCGCAGGAAGTCAAAACAGATCCGGCGCCCATAGCGCCGACTGCGCCCATCATGGTGGCGCTTGAGAGAAAATCTCTTCGGTTAATCATTTTTGTATTCATTTATAATTGTATAATCATTCAAAATTCGATAATAGGCGTCGCACGGGATATGTAACTGATACGGAATACGGGCAAACATTGCCTGCATGTTTCGTTGGAAAGCCGAAATATCGCCATTAAACAGTTGTTGCTGCATTAAATCGCGCATATCATCCGTATCCGACACAGGAATCTCGGCATAATCATCCTGCGTATAGCCGCATATCGTGGCATATTTTTTATTCATGGTAATATCGTCAGGACTGTTCATGCCTGAGAAAACCGACACTTTTGAGAATTTTGACACACCCGTGATGAAAATGAACCGTAAATAACCGTCTGTACCTTTTAACACCTTATAAAACGATTGCAGGAACTCGCGTATCAACTTTAACTCTTCAGGATTGCTTAAAGCGTCCAAAATGGGCATGTCGTATTCGTCAATCAAGACAACCACCTGATGACCGGTTTTTTCGTACAAACGCATAATCAGTTCGTCAAAACGACTGGACGCGTATATTTGCTTGAGTGAAATCTGGTGAGATGATGCCATATTATCTATAAATATTGATGTCTCAATCTCCATCGTTTCTGCTGTGGAATGATTAATACGGCTCCAGTCAATCGTAATGACCGGATATTGTTGTGTCCAGTCGTATTTATCGTAAATATACAAGCCTTCAAACAGTGATTTGTTACCGCGAAAAAGTTCCGCAAACGTACTGACAAGCAAAGACTTGCCGAATCTGCGCGGACGCGACAGAAAATATATCTTACCTGAAGTAATCAGTCGATGTATATCTTCGGTCTTATCGACATACAAATAGTCTTTCTGCCGCAAATCTGCAAACGACTGGATTCCTACGGGTAATGCTTTCATAATTATACGTTTTTAATTACCCGCAAAGTAAAGCAATTTCTTTTAAATAGAAAAAGTAATTATCAAAAATCTCGTTTTTTTATCCGGAAACAAAAAATCGCTTAGGTCGAACTGACTTTAAAGCAATTATTGTAGAAGATTACATCCATAAAAGAATGTGCACTTGCTCATGACATTCGATAACATTACTTATATTTAATAACTAAAAGTCATCTATTTTCATGAAAACTTTTCCTCTTAACGGCATCGTATGATTCGTGCTCACGACGAGGTTTGGCTGGCTTTGTGGTCCATGATCGGCGGCTTTCATAAACTTTGTACCAACAGGGCTGATGGCGTTAAGAATAGATAGATTACCTTCTGGAAAGGGTGCAAGCGTGTTGGTATTTTTGCTTTGTACCGGCGGCGAAGGGGTAAGCAGGTGCAAAAAGAGGTCTTCCGAAGCCGACACTATTCTCAGTGTACCGTGCGAAGTGCGTAAATCGGCAGCATAGAGGTTAGAATGAAAACCCTTAAATTCCGGATATATCCACGATTCACCTGTGATTGTATTATTATATTCCTTTTCCCAAAGTCCAAATGTCACTCCTTTTAGTCGATTTTTCCAAACGCGATAAGGTCCGTTTCCCAACCATTTTACGTTGTGTACATCACTTTCGGGAATATCGAACGTAATTCCTATATGGTCGTGACGTCCGCCTAAACTGAGCGTGTAATCGATCGTTATCCATTCCGACGGGAGGAGACTGATCCGTATGATATTGCGTGAATCGCGACGAGAATTGCCACTTTCCGGACGAAAAATAAATTCGTAGACTGGAATATCGTCCTCGTATACAACGCAAACTTCTGAAAGTTTGAGATTTCCTGTAGTGAAGCGGGGGCCATTGGTAAGCGGGAAAATGGCGTTACCCTTTTGTATAGCATTTATCAATCCACTTTCCTTGTCGAGGGTGATGGAGGTTTGTCCCGACTTGAGAGTAACCTTTTCACTTTTTTCATCCACAATTACATTGTTGCCCGTTCCGATGTTTCCTATAATACGTGTTGCATACTGTGAAGCAGGTGTAATCGTGCGTGTCCACGTGTAAATTTCCATATCGAAGGGGTCAGTGGCTGTGATGGCAAGGGCGTCAAAGCGTTTATACTCGGGTGGGGTATCTATCTGTATAACTCCATAAAATCCCGGCTCAATGGATGGTACGTTTACATTGGTGGTTAATTCTTCGACTTTTCCGGTAAGATAGTCGAATGACTGCCAGCGTGCAGTGAAATTACACTGGTTGAGGTTTGTGAAATGATAGCGGTTCTGTACACGAACGATTCCATCGAATCCGGGCGGGATAAATTTTGTGCCTTCGAGGTATATAGGCGACCAAATCTCTTTGATGGCAAAGAAACTTCCTTCTTTTTCTCTATAAGGGCCGACGATACCGTCAGCTCCATGATCGGCGTCGGTATCGAGCATATTGTTCTTGTCAGGACGTATAACAGCCTGATCGGCAAAATCCCACAGAAAGCCTCCCGCGCTGAGGGGATTCGCCATCATCAGATTCCAATAATCTTCGAGACCTGCGCCATGCCCTCCATCATACAAACCGTGTAGAAATTCGGTTGGAAAAAATACTTTGTTACCTTCAAATAAGAATTGCGTACCTACCCCATAAGCCATGTAATGGAAGGTGTTCACATGCTCCTCTTCGAGCCAGGGATGTATGACAAGGCGTTTTTGCACATCTAAACGGTCAAAAGCAGGTAACAATTCAAAATTGAAACCTCCTTCGTTTCCATTGGCCCACATAACAACACACGGATGATTGAGGTCGCGCGTTACAAGTTGACGTACTTTTTCCAACCCAACAGGTGTATTATATGGGGGATATTGCCACGCTGTCAGTTCGTCAATCACATAAAGCCCAAGAGAATCGCAAACTTCAAGAAAATGTTCGTCAGGTGAATAGTGCGACATGCGTACTGCGTTCATGTTCATTTCCTTTATTAGACGTACATCATTGATACTTAGATTCTTGTTGGTTGCGCGGCCTGATGTGGGCCAGTGTGAATGACGGTTTACACCCTTAAAACGAATCTTGGCATTGTTGATATAAAAACCATCTCCCGGACGTAATTCTGCTGTTCGGAAACCAAAAGACTGTTTTTTGACGTGTATGACCTTACCGTCTTTTATAAGTGACACTTCTACCTGGTATCGATTTGGAAACTCGGATGACCACAAGGAGGGTTTATTGAACTGAGCCTTCAGCCTTACCGAATCTGTCTTGTCGATAATTGCACGGACAGATTCGCCAAAAGGTTTTCCCTCGATCGTCATAACCTGTGCCAACAACTCACCTTTCACAAGTTTGTTACCGAGAAATACATCCATAAAAAAGCATCCATCCATTTGTGCGTCAATTGCCATCCGGCGTATATGTTCCTGTGGCGTGGCCTCTATCCATACGGGTCTGAAGATTCCTCCAAAGACCCAGAAGTCGGCTTTCCGTTCGGCTGCTTCTACCGTAGAATCGGACGAGGACTTATCGACTTTGACTTCCAAAAGATTTTCCTGTCCATACTTCAGCAATTTGCTTATATCATAATCGAAGCGGTAAAAAGCGCCAAGATGTTTAGGTCCTGCACTTCGGCCATTTATTTTCACCTCCGTATCAGTCATCGAGCCATCAAATACGATGCTAACTTTCTTCTGCTTCCATTCAATGGGTATATTGAAAAGATACCTGTATAGTCCGCTCTCATTGAGACGTTCCATGTCATGCCCATAATTAAATGAGCCAAAACCATGCAACTCCCAGTTTGATGGAACGGGTATCTGTGACCACATCCCGCTGTTGCGGCCTGCCGTACAGTAGAAATCCCACATTACAGCGTCGTCAGTCCCTTTTCCCGACAGGTAAATCTTCTCGGTATCCTGAGCGTTCAACCCGATGAAGAACAAGAGACTTATCGTTAATGAAATTATTAATTTTTTCATGTTTGGCTGATAAATACAATCAATTCTACTTCTTATTCTCCACAATGGCACGGATGTCCAACAAGTACATTTGACGTCCGTCCCAATTCGGTGAATCGACAATCACAAACTTTCCGTCCTGCGTGCTTCGGGGATGTGTATCACAACGCCATTCGCCACTGTATTCACGGGGTGAATGAAATTCAGCCAATGGTATATGTTCGCCTGTCTTTTCATGATAAAGGTAAATCGACTGTATCCGTGAAGGTCCGGATGGATATGTATCGTTCAATATCCAATCGGTCCCCGGAAGATAGGTACAGTGTCCGTTTTGTGTCATTATTCCTTTTCCAATTTGTACGATATTTTCTATTTGAGAATCTTCAAAAAGAAAAAAACCATTTCCTTGTTCGGGAATGCGTGTCCATGCCAGAATATGTGAAGGATCCCTCCAAATAAAATGAGAAGTATAATTGTAAGGGTCAATGATTCTCAAATCCGCCCCGTCGGCCGATGCCGTAAACATGCGTGTCCCAAAACCGCCCGCTCCGCCATATTTCCTGTTCTTCTCCGCATCCGCATACCTCCAGCGGTGCAGAAAGATAAAACGGCTTCCGTCGGGATTTACCAAAAGATGATTGAACCAGTGTTTGGCTTCCGCAAAATCTTCATCAAAAGGATTGGCTATTGCGGTTGCCGGCGCCAATGTAACGATGAGTTTGGCTTCGCCCGACTTCAAGTCGATTTTCCAGATTCCCGAACTTTCGGGGGCAAGCACTTCACTGTTCGGATCGGGTATTCCTGCATATCCATATCCGGGACGCGTATCGTTAACGCGACGGTAATCGGTCGTTACCGCCCATTTGCCGTCGGGACTCAATGCGTATATCGCCCACGGAATGGTTCTTTTCCGGCGCGTTTCAATATTCATGATGTGGCAAACGAACCGGTCGCCTTCCTTGTCGTTCCACAACACTTCGTTGTCGGACTCCGGTATGAACTGCAGTTGACAGCCCTGTTGCCAGCCCCAAGCCCTCGATTCGCCCAGTGTAATCCATTTGCAGTCGTCGTGAAGGTCTATCATGCCGATTTCAATCACATCGTCGGGCCTCG
>Ga0082212_10002403_pt1 | contig 27279 bp, 23 predicted proteins | sample TergutNt197P3_FD_71548 | JGI IMG/M metagenome (GOLD analysis project Ga0082212, IMG submission 71548) | Neocapritermes taracua P3 segment gut microbial communities from Petit-Saut dam, French Guiana - Nt197 P3 | ecosystem: Host-associated > Arthropoda: Insects > Digestive system > Gut ...
AAAGGATGTATGCGGGCCCGCGGCGTTCGCGGCCGCCCGCATCGAACTTGGCGTCGGCGGCGAATGCCCGCGGGACGAATTGATAAGGGGGCTTGCCGGGCTCGGGTACCGGCGCGTGCCATATACGGAAAGCCACGGCGAGTTTTCCGCGCGAGGCGATATCGTCGACGTCTTCCCCCTGGACCTTGATGCCCCGCGGCGCATCTCCTTTTTTGACACCGAGATAGAAAGCATACGGCCCTTTGACCCCGAGACGCAGAAGTCGGAAGAAGGGGCGAGGGGCGGCGCAGGGCGCGAGGGCTACGGCGAAAGGGGCGAGGGCGCCGGTGGCGGCGCAGGGCGCGGGAGCGACGGCCCGCTCGCGATCGGGCCGGCCGCCGAACCCGAACCGGAGGGCTGCGCGCCGACAGACTGGCTCGGCGAAGCGGGGCTTCTGGCCTGCCTCGAGCCGGCGCGCGTGCTGCACGCCCTCCATCTTCGCGAGACGGAGGCCATGCACGATTTTGAATCGCTTGCGGAAGCGGGCGAGGCCGCGGGCGAGGATTGGGATTCGTACCGCGGCGAAGAATACTGGCATGGCCTGCTTGCGAAAAGGAGGGCGCATTTTTTCACCCCTTACGACGAGCTGCCGGGCGGGCGGGCCTACGAGTGCGGAAAAGCCATCGGCTACAAGGCGAAGCATTGCGCAAGCTGCGCGGGGCAGCTCAGCCTCCTGGCGGCCGAGCTGGGCAGGTATGCGCAGGAGGGATTTGCCGTCACGATCGTCGCGTCGTCCAGGGATCGGCTTGAATCGCTCAGGGGGTTTGCCGGCCAGGAGGGCCTTGCCGAAAAGATCCGGTTCGCTGAGGGCGAGCTGACGTCAGGGATCGAGCTTGCCTCCGAAAAGCGCGTCTGGCTCTGGGACGGCGACATCTTCAAGGGCGCCAGGAAAAGCAGGCGCACCAGGCTCAAGGGGCATGAAAGGATCTCGGCGTTCACGGACATCGAAAAGGGGGATTACATCGTCCATGAGCGCCACGGGATCGGCGTCTACGATGGCATCAAGACAATCGAGGCATATGGGTCAAAGCGCGATTATTTATCCATCGCGTATGCCGGCAAGGACGTCCTGTACCTTCCGGTCGAGCAGATGGACCGCGTGCAGAAATACGTGGGCGGGGGCGGCGCGCGGCCGCGAGTCAGCAAGCTCGGGTCGGACGACTGGACAAGGACGAAGGCGCGCGTGCGCGCGGAGATCGAGGAGTACGCGGGCGAGCTGATACGCCTCGCTGCCGAGCGCAGGCTGGCCGCCGGTTTCGCGTTTTCCCCGGACACCGTGTGGCAAAAGGATTTCGACGACCTTTTCCCCTATGAGCCGACGCCCGACCAGCTGCGCTGTTTCGAGGCGGTGCGCCGCGACATGGAAAACCCGTGGCCGATGGACCGGCTCATATGCGGCGACGTCGGCTACGGCAAGACGGAGGTGGCTTTAAGGGCCGTCTTCAAGTGCGTGCAGGACGGGAAGCAGGCGGCCATGCTCGTGCCGACTACGATACTGGCGTCGCAGCACTTCCGCACGTTCTCGGAAAGGTTCGCGGATTTCCCCGTGCGCGTGGAGATGCTTTCGCGCTTCCAGCCGGCCGGGGCGCGGAGGAAGATACTCGGCGAGCTGGCAAACGGCGGGGTCGACGTGGCCATAGGGACGCATGCCCTGCTTTCGTCCAATATCGCGTTCAAGGACCTCGGCCTGCTCGTCGTCGACGAGGAGCAGCGCTTCGGGGTCAGGCACAAGGAGAAGCTGCTCGCCTTGAGGGCCGGCGTGGACGTGTTGACGCTTACCGCGACGCCCATACCGCGTACGCTCAACATGTCGCTTCTGGGCATAAAGGACATGGAGCTCATCGAGGATCCGCCGGAGGACCGTTACCCGGTGCGCACCTATGTCTCCGAAGAGAGGCCGGAAGTCATATCGGAGAGCATCAGGCGCGAGCTCGACCGGGGAGGCCAGGCCTATGTGGTCTACAACCGCGTCAGCGGGATAGAGCGCGTGGCCGAGGAGCTGCGCGCGCTGGCGCCGCAGGCGCGCGTCGCGGTGTGCCACGCGCAGATGGACGAGCGCGTGATAGAGGGGATAATGCTGGACTTCTACGAGGGCGAGACCGACGTGCTGCTCTCGACGACGATCATAGAGTCGGGGCTTGACATACCGAACGTCAATACCATCGTGATCCTCGACGCCGACCGGCTCGGCCTGACGCAGCTCTACCAGCTGCGGGGGCGCGTCGGCCGGTCGAACAGGGTCGCCTTTGCCTACCTCATGTACCGGCGCGACAAGGTACTGACGGAGGACGCGGAAAAACGCCTGCGCACGATCCGCGAGTTCACGGAATTTGGCAGCGGCTTCAAGGTCGCCATGAAGGACCTCGAGATCCGCGGGGCCGGCAACCTGCTCGGCGTCAGCCAGCACGGGCATATGGCGGCCGTCGGCTACGAGATGTACTGCAAGCTCATGGACGAGGCGGTGGCCCGCCTCGCGGGCCGGGCGCCTGCGCAGGCGGACGGCGAAAGCGAGTGCCGCGTCGAGCTCGCGCAGACGGCGGTCATCCCGCCCGGCTATATAGACGACGAGATAGTGAAGCTGCAGGCGTACAGGCGCATCTCCTTCGTGAGCGACGAGGCGTCGAGGGCGGCGGTCCTTGAGGAGCTGGGCGACCGCTTCGGGCCGGTCCCTTCTTCCGTGCTCGCGCTCGTCCACGCGGCCTGGCTCAGGCACCTGGGGGAAGCGGCGGGGCTTTCCGAGATCAGGCTCTCGGCGAAGCGCGCGGAGTTCGTGTACCGCGAGGCGCCGGATGGCCTGATGGAACGCGTCTTCAAGGCCTCCGCGCAGGCGCACCAGGCCGGCGCGTCCCTGGAGGCGGACGTGAAACTTACGCCGAAACTGAAGCTCGCGCTGAACCCCGCCGCCTCGGACGAAGCGCGCTTCGAGGCCGCCGCCTCCGTGCTGCGCGCGCTCGCCGGATAGACATAATGGAAGACAAAAGGGGACGGTTCCTGCGTCTTACAAGACGCAGGAACCGTCCCCTTTTGTCTGAAAATGAGGTATTGACAAGCATCCTGACTCATCATATCATATAGCCAGGTCATCAGATGACCTGCCGTCGTTGTATGACATGTGCCTGAGGATATGAGGGTAGAGGATGTTTGAGCCACGTTTGGAAGAAACGGTGTTGAGAACGGTATTGTGCTCGGTCGCCGCGGGGACCGGCGAATGCTATGTGCCGGCGGCTGTTTCGGGGCGGCATATACATTTATCAAAGGAAGAATTGGAAAAGCTGTTCGGGCCCGGCCATGAGCTGACGCCCATGAAGGGGCTTTCGCAGCCCGGGCAGTTCGCGTGCAAGGAGACGCTTACGGTCAAGGGCGCGAAAGGCGCGATAGAGAACGTGCGCGTCCTGGGGCCGCTGCGCGAAAGGATCCAGGTCGAGCTCTCCATGACCGATTGCTTCAATATCGGCATCGCGCCGCATATCCGGCAGTCAGGCGATATTTCGGGGACGGGAGGCGCGGAGCTCGCGGGCCCCCGCGGGCGCCTGCTTGTCGAGGAAGGCGTTATCGTGGCGGCGCGCCACCTGCATCTTTCCAAAGCCCAGGCTGAAGTGTATGGACTGTCTGACGGCGATGTCGTCCGCCTTGAAAAGAAGGGGGAACGCCCGACGTCTTTTGGCGGCTTTGCGGTCCGCGTCGCGGATGGTTACGACATGGAAGCGCACATCGATATTGACGAGGCAAACGCGGCCGCGGTGCGAGGCGGCGACCTGCTCAGGGTGTACAGGGAGGATGGACGATGAAGAGCCTGCTGGTCCCGATGTCATACACGCCTGTCCCGGATGCCTGCGCGAAGAAGGCGGCGGAGCTGTCCGGGCCTGACATTACGGTGCTTGACTATGGCGGCCGCACGGTGTCGTTCGGCGGGGGCGCGTTCCCGACTGTCAGCGTCAGCGGGAAGGACCAGTTGCTGGGCGCCCTGTCCGAGGCGGATACCGTGATACTCGTTTCCCCGGATTTCGCTACGCTGTACGGCCTGGCATCCGGCGATTGCGCGGATGACCTGTCGCAATCCATCCTTCGCGCCCTGCTTTGGGGGATAAGGATCAGGATACTCGTCGACTATGAGATCCCCAGGCATGCGAGGGACAACTTTTTCGGCAAGCTGAACGATACGTTCGATTCCCTGCGCTCGCTGGGGATCGACGTCGATACATGCGGCGGGGGGAGGGTGTATTCCAAGCCGCTCACGCTCGTGACGGAGAACGACGTGATGATGGCCGGCAAGTCCGGCGTAGAAGAAATCCTGTGCACGGACAGGGCCATAGTGACACAGCTCGCGGAAGACCTGTCAAAGGACATGAATATCAGGATCGTGAGGGACAGGGAATGCTGATAGGGAAGGTACGCGGGACAGTCGTGTCGAGCACGAAACACCCAAGCCTTGACGGGCTGAAACTGCTCGTTGTCCAGGGACTGGACCCGGAGACATTCGAATACACGGACGAGATCGATGTCGTCCCTGACGCTTCGGACGCCGGGGACGGCGACATCGTGATTTGCTGCCACGGCAGCTCGGCGCGTTATACGAACGGGCTTGAGGGCTATCCGGTCGACGACGCCGTCGTCGCGATCGTCGACAGCGTATGCTTCGAGGATGCCATGGTATATGAAAAGAGGGACAGGCAATGCGGATAGGGATCGTAAAAGGGCAGGTCGTCAGCACGGAGAAAAGCGAACGCCTCGAAGGCATCAAGCTTCTCATAGTGCAGCCGTATGATATCGACAAGTTCAAGGAAAGCGGACAGCCGTTTGTCAGCCTGGACAGTATCGGGGCGGGAGACGGCGACGTCGTCATCGTGGTAGGCGGCAGCAGCGCCCGCAACGCGGACAACATGAAGGACAAGCCCGTGGATTCCTGCATTGTCGGCATAGTCGACAATATAGATATTTCCGGAAAGATCGTATATCGCAAGGCCGCCGCGGGCGGGGGCGAAGGGAAAGGAAAGGGAAAGGCTGAAAAGGCATGATTGACAGCGCGGCAATCAGCAAGATCGTGGAGGCCACGGTGAACGAGTGCATCAACGCGGGCCTGCTTGACGGGCGGGGGCCCGGGCAGCGGCCGGGCGGCATGCGCGCGGCCCCGGGACCGGATCCAGGGCAGCAGGCGGGCCGGGGCGCGGCGGGCGGCGGGAGCGTTTCCGCCCTTGTCGCGCAAGCGAAAGAAGCGCAGCGCGATTTCGCGCGCATGAAGCTGTCGGAACGCGGGCTCGTCATAGAAGCGCTCAGGGGCGCCGCCATCGAAAGCGCCCGGATGCTGGCCGAGGACGCGTGCAGGGAGACAGGATACGGCAGGGTAGAGGACAAGGAAATAAAAAACCTCCTGGCAGCCAGGAATACGCCCGGGATCGAGGACCTGGATACGCGCGCGATCTCCGGCGACGACGGGCTTACCCTGTTCGAGCTCGCGCCGTTCGGCGTCATAGGGTCCATCACGCCGTCGACAAACCCGGCGGCCACGATCATAAACAATTCCATCAGCATGCTGGCCGGAGGGAACGCCGTCGTATTCAACCCGCATCCAGCGGCAGCGGGTGTCTGCCGCAAGACGATCGATATGCTTGGCCGGGCGGCCAGCTCGGCGGGGGCGCCGAGGGGCTTGATAGGCATGCCGTCCGAGATCTCGCAGGAGAGCGGCATTGAAATCATGAACCATCCGGATATCGCGCTGCTTTCGGTCACCGGCGGCGAAGCCATAGTGAATATCGCGATGAAGGCCGGCAAGAAAGCCATCGCGGCCGGCCCCGGGAACCCGCCCGTGATAGTGGACGACACGGCCGATATCGCGCAGGCCTCAAAGGATATAGTGGACGGGGCGTCATTTGACAACAATGTCATGTGCCTCTCGGAAAAAGAGGCCTTCGCGTTTGAAAGCGTCGCGGACCGCCTGATAGAAGGGATGCGCGCGAACGGCGCCGTGCTGATAGGGGCGGGCGACGTGGAGAAGCTGGCGGGGACAATCCTTTCGCGGACAAAGGGCGGGCATGCGATAGACAGGCAGTATATAGGCAAAGACGCGGAAGCACTGCTGGCAGCGGCGGGCATCCCGTGCGGCTGCCGGGACCCGCGGCTGATCATATGCGAAACCGGGCCGGACCATCCATTCGTGCTTACGGAAATGCTGACGCCGGTCCTTCCGGTCGTGAGGGTCGGCAGCATCGAAGAGGCCATAGAATGCGCATTGGCCGCGGAGGGCGGATGCAGGCATTCAGCGATGATGCATTCGACAAATGTCAGGAGGCTGAGCCAGGCGGCCCTGGCGATGAACACGACGATTTTTGTCAAGAACGCGCCGTCCTACGCCGGGAACGGTTTCGGCGGGGAAGGCTTCACGACCATGACGATCGCGACGCCGACAGGCGAAGGGTTGACAAGCGCGAGGACGTTCACGCGCAGCCGCAGATGCGTGCTGCGAGGGGATTTCAGGATCGTTTGACAGCAGTGACGGAAAGAAAGGCGGGACATGGCGGATAGCGGATCAAGGCCGGACATAGCGGCATTGGCAAGGGACGCGGGAATAATAGGCGCCGGGGGCGCCGGTTTTCCGACGCATGTCAAGATAAGCGCGAAACCGGAAACGCTGATCGCGAACGGTGTCGAGTGCGAGCCGTTGCTGTGCGCCGACAGGGAGCTCATGCGCCTCCACGCGGACAGGGTCGTGGAAGGCCTGATGGCCGTCAAGGGCCAGACAGGCGCCGGCAGGGCCGTGATTGGGCTCAAGGCGCACTACGAGGAAGCCTGCGCGGCGTTCGAGGCGCTGCCGGGATACGGCGAAGCGTTTGCCCTCCACCGGTTGAAGAGCACATATCCGATTGGCGACGAACAGCAGCTGATATACGAGATAACGGGAAGGGTAGTGCCGACCGGAGGGCTGCCGCTGGACGTCGGCGCGGTCGTGTGCAACGTGAATACCCTGTACAATATAGCGGAAGCGCTTGAAGGCCGCCCCGTGACGGATCGCATCGTGACCGTCGGCGGGCACGTGGATGAGCCTGTCACGAAAATTGCCCCGATCGGAGCGTCGATAGGCCGGCTCCTGGCTTCGGCAGGCGTCCACTTCGACCCGGGCAGCCAAAGCATCGTCATCGGGGGGCCCTGCATGGGGGCCGTCACGAAAGACACAGGCATCCCCGTGACGAAGACTACCGGCGGGGCATTGGTCTTTCCGGACGGGCATCCCCTGCTCAGGGCCAGGAAAGACCTCCTTTCATCCGACTTCCTGCTGGCCAGGGCCGTATGCTGCAACTGCTCGATGTGCACGCAGCTCTGCCCGCGCAACCTGCTCGGCCTGAAGGTCGAGCCCCACAAGGCTATGCGCGCGTTCGCCTATGGCAACGCGGATCTCATGGACAGCCCGAACGGGGTTTTTTCATGCTGCGAATGCGGCGTATGCACATACTATTCATGCAATTTCGGGCTCAGGCCCTCCCTCATAATGAAGGAGCTGAAAACGGCTATGGGCAAGGCGGGCGTCAAGCCGGAGAAAAAGGCCTTTACGGCGCCTTCCGAGTCGATTGCCAGCTCGCGCCTGCCGACGGGCCGGCTCGTGGCGCGCCTCGGATTGGCTGAATACGACAGGTACGCGCCGCTGGATGAAGGGAATCCCGTCGAGACGGATCGCGTAAGGATCCCGATGAACATGCATATCGGCGCCCCTTCCGTCCCCGTCGTGAAAAAGGGCGATGCAGTACGCAAAGGGCAGCTGATTGCCGAAATCAGGGAAGGCGCGCTCGGCGCCAGGGTACACGCAAGCATCGGCGGCATCGTGGCCGAGGCGGGCGATGTGGTCGAAATCGTCAAGAAGGATAAGGAGGCTGCATCTTGAACGCGATAGGAATGGTTGAATACAACAACATCCCCGCCGGCATATACGCGGCCGACGCCATGCTGAAAGCCGCGGAGGTCAAGCTCCTGGCGGCGCAGCCCATATGCGCGGGGAAGTATATCGCGCTCGTCGGCGGGGACGTGGCCCCCGTGCGCGCGGCGGTTGACGCGACCGCTTCAGTGATGCCCGGGATGCTCGTGGACTCCATGGTGATACCGAGCGTCGACCCGCAGGTCATGACGGCTATCAACGCGTACTCGGAAATAGAGTCCGTGGAAGCGATCGGCATCATAGAGACATTTTCGCTCGTATCCGCGATCCTGGCGGCGGACGCCGCCGTGAAGGCGGCAAACGTGCGGCTGATCGAGATCAGGCTCGGCAGGGGGCTGGGCGGGAAGTCTTTCGTGATCCTGACCGGCCTTGTGGCCGCTGTCGAATCGGCTGTCAGCGTCGGCGTCGCCCTTGAAGAAGTGCAGGGGCTTATCACCTCGAGCGTCGTGATACCCTCGCCCGCGAAAGAATTGATCGGATCCCTTCTGTAGCGCTACGCTCGCGGAAGGGGACGTCAAGAATAATAGTAAGCAGTAACAGGTATAGTCAGGAGGTACAAAGATGGAAAAACAGGCATTAGGCATGATTGAGACGAAAGGCTTGATAGGGGCGATCGAAGCGGCGGACGCAATGGTGAAAGCCGCGAATGTCAAGCTCATCGGCAGGGAGCAGGTCGGCGCGGGCCTTGTCACGGTCATGGTCGTCGGCGATGTCGGCGCCGTGAAAGCGGCCGTCGACGCCGGCGCGGCGGCGGCAAAGCGCGTAGGCGAACTGTTCGGCGTCCATGTGATCCCCCGCCCGCATGACGACACGGAGATGCTTCTGCCGGGGCAGAAGAAATAGGCATGAGGAGAGCGCGCGTAACGGGCCAGGTCGTCAGCACTGTCAAGGATCCGAGCCTCGAGGGGATGAAACTGCATGTCATCGAGCTTGAAGGCCCCGGCGGGACAGAATCGATCGTCGCGGCGGACGCCACGAGGCAGGCCGGGCCGGGCGACCTTGTATTCGTGATGGAGGCAAAGGAAGCCGGGATGGTCTTTTCCCCGGAAAAGCCGGTCGACGCCACGATCTGCGGGTTTATCGACTGAGCCGAAAGCGCAAGCGCGGAAGAGAGGGACAGTGAAGATAGCGAGAGTCACAGGCCACCTGGTTTCGACGATAAAGCAGGATATGCTCTACGGCAAGCCGCTGAAAACAGTGGCGTTCGTGGATGCCGGATTTCGCGTTCGCGGGGAAGAGTATATTGCTGTCGACGTCTCCGGGTGCATGGTCGGGGATATCGTGCTTGTAAACACGGAATGCGACGCTGCCGTGACGATGTTCGGCGACGAGCATGCCGTATGCGAGATGACGATCTGCGGCATCATAGACGAAATCGCGGTAGAAGGGACAGTCCTGGCCGCAAAGGACATAGGGAAGAGCGGGTGATCTAATGGAGATGGAAGAACTTATCCGGCAAATAACGGACAGCGTCGTCGAAAGGCTCAAAAACGAGCAGCGGCCTGCCATGCCGGAAAGGGCGGCGCCGCGGATGCCGGAAAGGGCGGCGCCGGGGATGCCGGAAACCGGCGAAGGCCTGCGGAAAGTCTTTGACTATACAAGGATGGACGCGGGGCTGCCTTTGAAAGAAGCCGAAGCGGCTGCCGGGATCGCGAAAGCGAAAGGCTACAGAAGCGTCTGCCTGCCGCAGTGGCTGGTCGCGCCGATAGCCGCCATTCCGATGGGCGATACGCTTTTGACGACTATCGTCGGGCTTCCGGGCGGCAGGTCGATGACCCAGGCGAAATACGCCGAAACGAAGATCGCGATCCAGAACGGGGCGTCAGGCGTCGCGATCCCCGTCAATATGGAGCTGCTCGCGAACGGCATAAAGGAAGAAGCGAAGCTGGATCTCGCGAACGCGGCGGTCCCCGCGGAGGGGACGGGCAGCCTCGTGATCGCCCTGGTGGAGCTCGGGGACATTCCCGAGGAACGCGCCTTTGACGCGCTGGCCATCGCCGAGAGCGCCGGGGCGGACGAGATACGCCTGTCCTGGATACTGAGCGGAAGGCCCGCGGACAGGGAATTCATCGCGCGCTTTATCCGCAGGTCGGGGCTTCCGGTTTCGGTCGTCGGCGGCATGTCCCGCGAGAGCCTGGCCGAGGTCGCCGCCTCGGGGGCATGCGGCATCGGCGCGGGATTTGAATGGTGAGGCCATGCTTGCGAGCGAATCCGCGAAACTGAAACTGATGAGTTTCATAAAAGAGAACAACTACCAGGTTGGCGACATGCTTCCATCGGAAACGCAGCTGTCCGACAATCTGGGCGTAAGCCGGCTGACATTGCGCGAGGCGATAAATGTCCTGAAAAGCAACGGCGTGGTCCGCCCGGTACAGGGAAAGGGCACGTTCATAGCGGCCGACATAGACCAGATCGAGGACTCGCTGAACTCAAACATCAGCATCACGGACATGATCCACGCCGGCGGTTTCGTCGCGGGCACCAAATACTGCAAGAAGGAGCTTGTCACGGCGGGCAACGAGCTGGCAGAGAAGCTGGATATCCACGAAGGCGACAATGTCGTGGCCTGCACGAGGATAAGGACGGCTGACGGTATCCCTGTCGTCTATTCGGAGGACTATCTGGCGCCTCGCATCGTGCCTGGCTTCCTGACCATGGCCGACGAAAACATTTCCTTGTTCAGGTTCATCGAGGAGAACGAGAACATCCGGATGGGCGTATCCGATACGGAGATCAGGCCCGCGAAGGCGGACGCTCTCCTGGCGGGGCTCCTCGAGATCGAGGAAGGGGAATTGCTGATGGAATTCCTTATCACCATCCGCGACGAAGAAGGCGTGCCGCTTATCTGGGCGCGCGAGTTCCTGAAACCGGATACATTCAGGTTTGTCGTGCACCGTATCAAATAGCGGCAAGAGCCAAAGCCATAGAAAGACAAAGCCAAAGAAAGCCAGGAGCGGAGAAATCCAGGAGCGGAGAAACGATATGAAAGCGGTAGTGAAAACAGAGCCGGGCCCGGGACATATAGAGATAAGGGATATCCCGGTACCGGAGATAGGGGACGACGACGTCCTGCTTGAGATCAAGGCGGCTGGCCTGTGTGGCTCGGACCTGGCTTTCGCGGAAGGGGAACATGCCGATATCCTCTTTCCGCCGGTCGTATTGGGCCACGAGTTTTCGGGCATCGTGAGCAAGGTCGGGAAAAACGTGACGGAATGGCGCCCGGGCGACAGGGTCGTTTCCGAAAATACAGGCACGGTATGCGGCAAATGCTACGCGTGCATGACAGCGGACTATCTCTCGTGCCCGGAAAGGCTGGGCCTGGGATATGGCATGGACGGCGGTTTCGCGAAGTACTGCAAGATACTCGGCGTGACGCTGAAGCGGTTCCCGAATTCGCTGATCCGCATGCCGGACAGCATGAGCTTCGAGGAAGCGGCAATACTCGACCCGGCATGCAACGCCTATATGGCAGTCGTGCAGGAAGGGAAGCTGATGCCTGGAGAGGACGCCGTCGTGTTCGGCGCGGGGGCGCTCGGGCAGTTTTCCATCGAGGCCGCCAGGGCCGCGGGCGCGGCCCGGATCATCGTCATAGGGCTGGCGGCGGACGAGGGACGCTTCAAGCTCGCGAAGGCGCATGGCGCGACAGACTTCATCTTCGCCGACAAGGCGGACGCGGTAGCGGAGGTGCTGGCCTTGACGGATGGCGAAGGGGTTTCCCTTGCCATCGATTGCGCGGGAGCGAATGCCGTGCTGAAACAGGCGATCCAGCTCGTGCGGACGAACGGGACCATCGTGAAGGTAGGCTACGACCACCATCCAGTAGGCTATTCGTTCGACGACGTGGTGGGGCGCGCCATCTCGGTCAAGGGGCATTTTGGCTATGACTCGATATCCTGGCGGAACGTGATCAACCTGTACAAGGCGGGAAAGTTCACGCTGAAGACCGCGATAACGCACAGGCTGAACATTTCCCAAATACAGGAGGCGCTTGACTTGCTGAGGCGCCGGGAAGCGATAAAGGTCATCCTGTATCCGGAGGATTGACAAGCCGGACACAGGCTTGACAGGGAGGGTAGATTATTGGAATTCTATATTTGTGCCGATTTCAGCCAGGATGGGATAGCGATGCTCGAGGCAGCGGGCCATACCGTGCGGACCGGAGGCTGGGGGTTCGGCCCGGACGTGATAGACAGCGAGCAGCTGATCAGGGAGATAGGCGGCGCCGATATCCTCATCGTCGGCTATGAGGAAGTGAGCCGCAAGGTCCTTGAAGAGACAAGCCTCAAGGCCATCTCGTCCATACGCGGCGGCCCAAGGGCAAATATCGACGTGGACTGCGCCACGGAAAGGGGCATCCCTGTTTTCTATACGATAGGCAGGGAAGCGCTCCCTGTCGCGGACTTCACGTTCGGCCAGCTGCTCAGCATCACGCGCAAGATCGCCCGGACGGACAGGGAGCTTCGGAAGGGCCTGTTTACCGCGGCCGACGCCGACTACGGGAGCGAAAAGGACGTGATCTGGGACATGAGGGCGGACGGCCCCTGGCAATCGCGCAAAGGGATCGAGATGGAAGGAAAGACGATCGGGCTGATCGGGTTCGGCACGGTAGGCCAGCAGGTCGCGAAACGCGCGAAAGGCTTCGGCATGAGGGTCCTCGCGTACGACCCGTACATGGGCGCGGACATCATAGAGGCGAAGGGCGCCGAAAAAGCCGAGCTTGAAGACCTGCTTAAGGCGTCGGACATAGTGTCCTTCCACGCGAAGATAACGGATTCCAACAAGGGCATGATCGGCGAAAAGGAATTCTCGATGATGAAGGACGGCGTATACGTGGTGAACAACGCGCGCGCCGGCCTCATGGACGAGGACGCGCTCAGGGCCGCGTTGCGCGCAGGAAAGCTCGGCGGCCTGGCCCTTGACGTATTCCACCAGGAGCCGATAAAGGAGAACGACGAGTATTTCAATTACGACAATGTCGTCTTGACGCCGCATATAGCGGGTGCCGGGAAGGACGTGATCTTCCTGCAGTCCGTGATGCTCGTGAATGACATTATGCTGTTTTTCGCCGGAGGCATGCCGAAGGCGATCGTCAACCCTGAAGTCTTCGAGGGGAAAGGGAGGTAGCCATGCCACTTGTCAGTACGAAGGATATACTGGGAAGCTGCTCGGACGGCCGGTACGCGGTCGGCGCTTTCAATATCAACGGGCTTGACCAGCCGCGCGCCCTCATCGAAGCGGCCGAGCGGCTCAAGTCGCCAATACTTGTCGTGGAGCCGGGCGTGATAGAGCCCTATGTCGATTTCGTGGATTTCGCGCTCGTGACAAGGCGGGCGGCGGAAGCCGCGGGCGTGCCTGTCGGCATCCATTTGAGCCACGCCGGCGACCTCGAACAGTTTGAGCGCGCGTGCAAGGCCGGATTTACCTCCGTGATGTACGACGGCTCAAAACTGCCTTACGAGGAAAATGTCGCGAATACGCGCACGGCCGTCGAGATCGGCAGGAAGCACGGGTGCGCGGTCGAGGGGGAGCTCGGGGCCCTCGGCAGTTCGTTCGCGAATATATCGGAATCCATGACCGACCCGGCACTGGCCAAGGACTTCGTGCAAAAGACAGGCGTGGACATACTTGCCGTGGCGATAGGCAACGCGCACGGTTTCTACAAAGGGAAGCCCAGCCTCGATTTCAAGCGCCTGGAGGAGATCCGCTACGCGCTCATGCCGCAGGATTGCTACCTGACGCTGCACGGCGGGACAGGGATACCGGAGGACCATATCCGGCGCAGCATCGAGATGGGCATCGTGAAGATATGCATCTATACGGAGATGTGCGCCCAGGGGAAGGCGAAGGCGAAGGAATATATCGCGGAGCATCCCGACTACGAGGGCAATGCCGACATACCGGAAATGATCAGGGCGCTCACCGGCGGGTACGTGGACGCGGAGGAGGACTGCATCCGCATGTTCATGAGCAACAACAAGGTTTCGCGCCTGGATACATACGCGCCGTTCAAGCCCCTGGCCTGCGGCTCGCAGGGAGCGGCGTGCCCGCCAGGCAATGCGGGGACCGTCGCTTCGGGCGGGGCGGCGGCCAACAGCGACCCGGGGCCTGACTACCCTTCGGCCGACGCTGTCAACAAAAGCGCCGGGACGATTGGCGTATTTTGGAACAACAATGTCTGATTTGGAATAATTGAACAACGATGGCTGGCTTGGAATAATGGAACAATAATGGCTGATTTGGAATAATGGAATAACGATGTCTGGCTTGGAATAATGGAACAATAATAACGATGGCTGAGAAAAATATGTTGTTTATGGGTGTCGATATGGGGACTTCCGGCTGCAAGGCCGTAGTCTTTGACGAGAGGTTCCGCGTGGTTTCGGAGGCGTTCCGGGAGTATCCGTTCGCGCCCGCGGGCGATGGATCGCTGGAGCTTGACGCCGAGGCCGTCTGGCTGGCAATCGAGGATTCGATCCGCGAAGCGAACGGCGGCGCAAGGGACGCGTCCTCCGGCGCGGACGGCGTCAGGGCCCTTTCTATATCGGCGATCGGTGACGTCATCATACCGCTGGACGGGTCCGGGAAGCCGACGCGCAACGCGATAGTCGATTTCGACAGGCGCGGGCAGAAGGAACTCGACGGTTTCGTGTCGGGATTCGGGGAGGAGCGGTTCTTTGGCCTGACCGGCATGCCGCCGCTGTATATCGGAAGCCTGGCAAAAATGCTGTGGATCCGCGAAAACGAGCCGCATATTTTTGAAAGGACAAGGCGTTGGGCGACTTTCGAGGACTTTATCGCCGGAAGGCTTGGCTGCGAGCCATGCGTCAGCTACAGCGAAGCCGCCAGGACGATGTGCTTCGATATCCGCGAAAAGAAATGGGCCGCCGGGATACTGGCGGGCGCGCAGGCGGATGAAAAGGCTTTCGCGCGGCCTGTCGCCTCCGGGACGGCGCTCGGCAGCCTGGGCCCTGCCGCCGCGGGCGCGCTCGGATTCACGGGCAAGGCGAAGATCGTCAGCGGCGGGCACGATATGGTCTGCGCGGCCATAGGCGCGGGCCTCGACGAAGACGATCCCGGGACAGCGATAGACATCGCCGGCACGATCGAAGGCATCGTGGCGACGATGAAAGACGCGAATACTTCGGCGCCTATGCTGGAGAACAGGCTTCCATGCTATCCGGGCATGGACAACTACGTGACATTCAGCGTCAATCTCTCGGCGGGCGGCATTTTCAGGTGGATGCGCGACAATATCGCCGAAGGCATATACAGCGCCTCGAAACGGCAGGGGAGGAGCTTCGCCAGCGACATCCTCTCGAAGCTGGACGAGAACGAACCGGGGGATCTCTTCGTGATTCCGCATTTTTCCGGCAGCGGGACCCCGCGTTTCGACCCCGACGCGCTTGGCTGCCTGTATGGGCTAAAGCTCGATACGGACAAGCGCGATATCGCGCGGGCGATCGAAGAGAGTCTGATGTACGAGCTAAGGCTGCATCTGGGCTGCCTTGAAAAAGCCGGCATACGGGTCGAAGCCCTGCGCGCATGCGGCGGCGGGGCAGGCTCGGACAACAAGCTCCAGATGAAGTCCAATATCACGGGGCTGCCGATAATAAAAAGCCCCATTTCCGAGTCGTCGGCAATGGGCGCCGCGGCCTGCGCAGCCATGTCCGAAGGGATTGTCGGCAATCCGGCGCATGCCTATGCCATGATCAAGGGCGAAGAGAAGGTTTTCGAGCCTGACGCGGCCGCGGGCGAGAGGTTCTCCGGCGCGTTCGAACGATATGCGCGGCTCGCGGACGCGGTCAAGGCATATGAAGCAAACAATTTGGAAATAAGGTAAAATCAATGTTAAATGTTTCCGCTACAGGCGGGATTTGGGCTATCGAAAGGAGAGGCAGATGAGATATCGTGAAGTTGGCACATCCGGGATAGAGGCGTCGGTCATAGGCCTCGGGACCTGGGCGATCGGAGGCGACGGTTTCTGGGACAAGGAAACGGACGACGAGGAAGCGATCAGGACGATCCACGCGGCAATCGACGCCGGCATCAACCTGATCGATACGGCGCCTGGCTACGGGCGCGGGCACAGCGAGGAAGTGGTCGGGAAGGCTATCAAGGGCGTTCCCCGCGACAAGGTATTGATCTCGACGAAGTGCGGGATCGTCTGGGAGGGAAAAGAAGGCGGCTATATGCATACGCTTGACGGCCTTGATTATTACCGCAACCTTGAACCGGGCTCGATGCGCCGGGAGGCGGAGAGCAGCATGAAGCGCATGGGGATCGACTATATAGACGTGCTCTTCACGCATTGGCAGTCGCTGGAGTCCTTCCCGACGCCGATCGAACGCACGATGGGCGGCCTGCTTGAAATGCGGGAGGAAGGGCTGATCCGCGCCATAGGCGTCTCGAACTGCGATCTCGGGCAGATGAAGGAATACATGTCGAGCGGCAAGATCGACGTGAACCAGCCTCCCTACAGCATGCTGACCAGGGGCATAGAAGGCGAGTTCCTGGACTATTGCGTCGAGGAAAAAATCAGCGTCTTCGCCTACTCGCCGCTGGAGCAGGGCCTGCTGACCGGACGGATCGGCATGGACTACGAGCCGCCGAAAGGGACCTACAGGGAAGGATACCTGTCTTCATACAAGGCGGAAAACCGCCGCAGGGTACTGGATATGCTGGAAGGCTGGGCGGACTTGACGGAGAAATACGGTTGCGGCCTGTCCCAGCTGGTCATCGCCTGGACCATAGCGCAGGAAGGCGTCACGAACGCGCTCTGCGGCGCCAGGCGCGAAAGGCACTTGGCCGAGAATATCGCGGCAGGCGATCTTATTATCGAAGAAGGCGACCTCATGAGGATACGCGGCGATGTCGAGTCGCTTGTCCAGGAGTAGCGCGGAGCAGGCGGAAAAGGAACAAAAAGGTGGAAGAATACGTACTGGAACTGTCGGGCATAGGAAAGACCTTTTCGGGCGTCAATGTGCTCAGGGACATAGACCTCAAGCTGAAAAAGGGCGAGGTCCATGTCCTGCTGGGCGAGAACGGCGCCGGGAAATCGACATTGATCAAGATTATCTCGGGCTACCATCAACCCGACAGCGGCGGCGAGATCCGCGTGATGGGCAAGCCCGTGGCTTTCAAGAGCCCGATCGACGCTATCCATGCGTCGATACATACGATATATCAGGAACTGACCCTGTGCAACGACATGACCGTGGCCGAGAACATCGTGCTTGACAAGCAGGACCGCTACCCCGGCTTGAACCAGAAAAAGGACGAGTACCGCAAATTGGCCGCCGAAGTCCTGGAAAGGCTCGGGCAGCGCGAGATCGGGGTCGACAGCATGATCCGCCAGCTTTCGATAGCGCAGCGGCAGATGGTCGAGATAGCGAAGGCGCTCACGGCCGACGCGCAGATCATACTTATGGACGAGCCGACGTCCTCGATCTCGCAAAAGGATGCCGACCAATTGCTGTCCATCGTGCGGAGCCTCAGGGACGACGGCGTCACCATTATCTATATCTCGCACAGGCTGCATGAGATCGGCGAGATCGCGGACAGGATCACGGTGCTTCGCGACGGCTCGCTGATAGACACGGTCGACGCGAAAGACGTCACGAACTCGCAACTGATAAACATGATGGTCGGAAGGGATATCACGAACGCCTACCCCAAAGAGGAAGTGGAGTTCGGGGATGTCGTGCTCAAGCTGGAGGGCGCCAGCTGCGAAGGGGTATTCAGGGATGTCTCTTTCGAGGTCCGGAAGGGGGAGATATTCGGGATTGGCGGCCTTGTCGGGTCGAAGAGGACGGAGATACTTGAGTCCATATTCGGCGTCCGGAAGATTACTTCCGGGCAGATGTTCCTGAACGGCAGGGAATACAGGCCGAAAAACCCGAGACAGGCAATCGAGAACAAGATCGCGTTCGTGACCGAGGACAGGAAGAAGTCGGGGCTTGTGCTTTGCCTTCCGGTCTACGAGAACCTCAGCCTCTTGAACGTGCAGCAGAAGAAGAGCAGGCTCGGGTACGTCGACTGGAAGGACATGAAGGCGAAAGGGCAGGTGATCAAGGACAGGCTCAGCATCCGGCTAAACCGCATGGAGCAGCTGATAAGCACCCTGTCAGGCGGGAACCAGCAAAAGGTAGCGCTCGGCAAATGGCTCGATTTCGAGCCCGACATATTGCTGTTCGACGAGCCGACGCGCGGCGTGGACATCGGCGCGAAAACGGAAATATACTCTATCATCGGGAAACTGGCCGCGAGCGGCGTGGCAATCATCATGGTTTCGTCCGAGCTGCCCGAGCTTATCAGCGTGTCTGACAATATACTCGTGATGCACGAAGGCGCGATGCAGGGTATCGTAAGCCGCGAAAACGCGACCCAGGAAGCCGTCATGGAGCTGGCAACAGGTTAGGAGGAAGGTATAAGGATATGAATGCCGTTGTGAATTTGAACGCGAAAGACTTGGTGGTCCGCTACAAGACGGTCCTGATTCTTATCGTGCTGATCATTATTTTCTTTGTTTTGAACCCGGTGTTCCTCGACCCCACGAATATAATGAACATGCTGAAACGCATGACGTACGTGGGGATAGCGGCGTTCGGGGCGACCTTCATCATCACGCTGGCCGGGCTCGACCTCTCGGTCGGGTCGGTCTGCGCGGTCGAAGGCGTGGCGATAGCGATGCTGTTCAGGGGGGGTGTCCCCGTGGTGCTCGTGGTCGCGCTCGGGATAGCGATGTGCCTTGGGCTCGGCTGGGCAAACGGGGCGATATCCGTGAAGGGCAAGATAGAGCCTTTCCTCGTGACGCTGTCTACCATGTATATATTCCGGGGGATCGCGATGACGCTATGCGCGGGGAGGCCTATACCGATACGGGTCCCGGGCTTTGCCGACGTCTTTGGCAACGGGAAGCTCTTCGGCTTCCTCCCGACGCCCGTCGTCATCCTCGTCGGCTTTTTCATACTGACGGTATACCTTTACTATTACAGCAAATTCGGTTTCTACATACGGTCGATCGGGGGGAATATCGAGGCGGCCAGGGTCGCGGGCATCGCCGTCGACAGGATAAAGATGTTCGCGTACACGCTCAGCGGGCTTTATTCCGCCATGTCCGGCTTGATACTGGCCTCGCTCATGAACGCCGGGATGTCCGATATAGGGCAGGATCTCGCGCTCGACGCGATAGCCGCCGTCATCCTCGGCGGGACCGCGATCACCGGCGGGCGCGGCACGGTCTGGGGGACGCTTGGCGGGGCGCTTATCATGGGCGTGCTGAACAGCGGCCTGTCGCTTCTCGGGGCGCAGACACACCAGCAGGTGCTCGTCAAAGGCATCGTGATCATCCTTGCCGTCCTGATGTCGAACGTGATAAACAGGTCGAAAAACTGACGTCATTGTTCCGGCGCATGGGTACCTGAGCAAGCGGATCGACATACAAAGCCGCCGGAGTGATATAAATTGATAATGCTAGCGAGGAAGGAGGAAGAAAAAGGAGGAAGAAGCAGGAGTGAAAATGAGTAGTTTTTATATCTGGTGTAGATGTTGATAACAGGAGGTATTTAATAATGAAAAAGAAGCTAATGATTGTTTTGGCAGTAGTGCTGGCCATGGGAATGGTGCTCGCGTCCTGTACGTCAGGCGGAGACCCGGCGCCCCCGCCCGAGCCCGCGCCCGTCGATGACGGAGGCGGGGCCACCGCGGAGCCCGACCCCGAGCCCGCGGCGCCGGCGGAAAACCCGAATATCCCGGACTATGACTATGTCGAGCCGGATGGCACGACATTCGACATCCAGACGTACTACAACGCGCTTGACCCGGAACTGAACTGCCAGGTCAATATCAGGAGCTCGGGCGGCGCGGTATCCGTTTCCGACAACCCGACGACGCCGATGCCGAAGGCGGCCGGGGACTATACGATCGGTTTCTCGGTCTATTACACGGTTGACGAAGTCGGCGGCATGCTGCTCGACACCATGAAGGAAGCGGCGGCCGAAGCCGGCGTCGAACTCCTCGTGAATGACGCGAACTATGACCAGAACGCGCAGAACCAGGCGATCGAGCAGTGGATCACGCAGAACGTGGACGGCGTCATCCTTGCCCCATGCGATTTCACGGGCGTCAAGGACGCGCTCGACATGCTGGAAGCGGCTGGCATCCCGGTCGTATGCCTGAACGCGCCCCTCGCGGGCAATACCGACTGCGTAGTGCTGTCCGACTGCGTCGGGCAGGGCGCCATCGCGGGGCAGATCCTGATTGACAAGCTGAATGCCGACGGCACGGAAATCGCGGGCAAGGTCGTCTACCAGACGCTCCCGTTCGTCCATCCGAACGCCGTGACAAGGACGAAGGGGTTCAAGGATTCCTTTGAAGCATATCCTGACATCGAGTTCATCGAGCTGACAGGCATCTCCCCGGAAGACCACTATACGGCGTTTGAAGGCGCCTTGATGGCAAACCCGGACATGATCGGCGCGTGGGGCCTCTACAGCTCGGCGACAATCGGCATGGAGAACGCGAAGAAGGCGGCCGGCAGCGATGTCTTGCTTACATCCATCGACAATGACAAGATCATCCTCGCGGGCGTCAAGGAAGGCACGATCCTCGGGTCGGCCTGCTATTCCTCGATTGCCCCTGCATGGTGGTGCATGAGCCTTATCGTGAACAAGGTCAACGGCATCGATATCCCGTCGGTCCTGTTCTATGAAAACCGCACGGTCACGCCTGAAAATGTAGACGCGATGTTCGAGCACTATTATCCGGGCCAGACGCTTGAAGGGTTCATGACCGGCGCGTAGTATCCAGGCATGGCATTGGACAGACACAATTGGAGGTTGAAATGAAGAATATTCCTGAACTGATCGTGATGCTGACGCACAACGACAAGACGGTATTGGACGCGATAGAAGTCTTTGAGTCCTCCATCGATACCAAAGCGAAGTTTTGGGGGTTCAAAGAGCAGCCGCTTCCGGGCGACGAGATGAAAAAGCTCGTCGACATGATGAAAGGCGCCGGGAAGACTACCTTTCTCGAGGTAGTGGAGTACGAGGAGAAGGAGTGCCTGGCAGGGGCGCAGATCGCGGTCGATTGCGGTTTTGACTGCCTCATGGGCACGCTCTATTTCGACTCGGTGCTTGAATTGACCAAAAGCGCGGGCCTCAAGTACATGCCTTTTGTAGGAGAGGTAAGCGGCCGTCCCAGCGTGCTCGGCGGAACGATCGAGGGAATGATCGAAGAAGCCAACGAACTGTTGAAGAAGGGCGTCGACGGGTTTGACCTGCTCGGTTACAGGTTCACCGGCGACGCCGTCCTCTTGAACAGCGAGTTCGTGAAAAACGTCCCCGCGAACGTTTGCCTCGCGGGCAGCGTACAGAGCTATGAACGCCTCGACGAGGTCAAGGCGACGGGCGCCTGGTCGTTCACGATAGGCGGCGCGTTTTTCGAAAGCAAGTTCGGAGACGACGGTTTCGCCGCGCAGATCGACAGGGTGATCGACTATATGAATCGCTGATAGCCATGCTATCGAAAAGGGCAGGCTGAAAACAGCCTGCCCTGTGTTTTTAAGACAACAAGGAGGAAGTGATGCGAGTATTGGCATTTGGCGCCCACCCGGACGATATCGAGTTCCGGATGGCGGGCACGCTTACAAAGATGAAGCAGCGCGGCGACGATATATTCATGTGCGTCGCGACAAACGGCGAAATCGGGTCCTATCAGCATACAAAGGCTGAAATTGCCGGGATACGCAGGAAAGAGGCGCAGGCGTCCGCCGACCTGATCGGCGCCGAGCTTATCTGGATGGGCGAACGTGACGAGTTCCTTTTCGATACTGAAGAAACAAGGCTGAAATTCATCGAGGTTATACGGCATTCCAGGCCGGACATCATGTTCGCGCCGCCTCCGTTCATGGACTACAACCAGGACCATGACATCACGGGATATCTCGCTTTCATGGCAAGGATACTGTCGACAGTCAAGCTGATCGAAACGGAGAGCCCGGTCACCGACCATCTGCCGCCCCTGTTTTACTGTACGCCGCACGGCTATAGCGACCAGTTCAAGCCGGAATACTTCGTGGATATCACCGATACGTTCGATCAAAAAATGAAGATGTTCCTCTGCCACGCGAGCCAGCAGGGCTCATGGTGCAAGGACGCGTTCGGCGCCGACTACGCGGAAGCGCTCGAAGCGGAATGCCGCTATTGGGCGTACGTATGCGGGACCCCGGGCGTGACATTCGTGGAAGCGTTCTCCCTATGCAAGAAATGGCCCGCGATCGCCGGCGCGCACAAGCTGCTGCCCTAAGGCGCCCCGCGGCGCCCTGCGGGCGGACGATAAAGTGGCGCCCTGCGGGCGGGAAAAAACCGGGGACATGGGACCGGGCAATAAAGCCGGGGACATGGAATCGGGCAGCTAAACCGGGGACATGGGATCGGGCAATAAAGCCGGGGACATGTGATCGGGCATTATAAACGGGGACATGGGGCCGGGCAGTTAAACCGGGGACATGGGATAGGGCATGCATTGGTCCCATGCTGTACAAGGAGGTCTAATATGGATAGCATTACAATCGGGCAGGCGCAGAAGCTGACGTCGCCGAACCCTTTCGGCCTGGTCTGCAGCCGTGACGAACAGGGCAATACGAACCTTATGGCATTGTCGTGGTGGACTTATTGCTCGAACGACCCAGCCACCATCGCGATCTGCCTGAGCAAGAAAGGGCATTCGGGCAGCCTGATCCGGGCGACCGGCGAGTTCGCCTTGTGCATAGTGGACGTCGCCCTGTCCGAAGCGGCATTCAAGTGCGGCACGTGTTCCGGCCGCGATGTGGACAAGGCGCGGGAATTCGGGATAGAACTGGTCCCCGCGACCGCGATCTCGCCCAATGTTGTGAAAGAGAGCCGCATCGTCTTTGAGTGCAAGGTCGCGGACACGGTCGCGGCCGCGGACCACGATATATTCATCGGCGAGGTTGCGGCAATACATGCGGACGAATCAAAAACCGCGCTGTACGCGATGGAGGGATACAGGCGCCTGTCCCCGGCCTGAGGGAATGGAAAGCTGAGGGAAGGCTGAGAAAGGCTGAGGGAAGGCTAAGGGAAGCCTAAGGAAAGCCTGAGGAAAGCCTGAGAAAGGCTGAGGGAAGGCTAAGGGAAGCCTAAGGAAAGCCTGAGGGCACATGGGTTTTCGATTTTTCGCGGCCTTCAATCCTATTGGCGAGAAATCGCGAAAAAATGGCTCAAAAACACAAACCTTGTGCACGGTTTTTTTGAGGTTTTAGCCGTTTTGAAGGCCTTTTTGGGACAAAACCGGGGCAAAAACCATGCACAAGTCCGTTTTTGGGACAAAAATATGCAAAATCGTGGCAGAGCTATCTCTGTTCTCTGTTACTTTCTCTGTTCTCTGTTAGGGCTAAGCACTATTTCCAAAAAGTGGTTGACTTTCAAATAATATGATATACTTTTATTAGTTTAACGGCTGTTGGGGACAGGCACCCACAATTGAAGAAACAGACTTTTTTCCAGGCAATGTTTCGGCCTGTGTGTTTTTGCATTACGGCGAAAACGCCGGACGGCTTGAAGCGGGAAAAGCGGATGGATTTGAGACGGAAAGCGGATGGCTTGAAGCGGGAAAAGCGGATGGCTTGAAGCGGGAAAAGCGGATGGCTTGAAGCGGGAAAAGCGGGTGGTTTGACGCAGGAAAAGCGGATGGCTTTGAAGCGGGAAAAGCGGATGGATTTGAGACGGGATAGCGGCAATGGTTTTGGCGGGTTGACGGTAGTTGGATTTGCTGGGGGGAATTGAAGATGGATAAAGCAAATGACGAGAATCAGATGAGGCGGCGCGAGGATAAGGAGAGAGCCAGGGCTTTTGTGCCGGGCCGGGGCGAGGGCGGAAGCCAAATGAACCGTCCCCTTGGCGCGTTTGGGGCGAATGGCGATGGGAGGGCAACAAGACGCGGGAGGCGTTTGCTGGTGTCCCGGGTGTTGGTTGGGGCGTTGGTGGCTGCGATGGCGCCGTCACTGGTTTTCCTGGCGCCATCCGCTGATGCTGCTGACGACGAAGGCGCTGTATACCAGGATGGCATAGAAGGCGGCGGCTTTGCGCCGGCGGGCGGCGTTATACATGACGAAGAGACGCCGCTGGCGGCACCTGCGGCTTGCTGGGGGGAGTTCGCGTATTTGAACAGTATCGAGACGCCGCTGGCGCCGTCCCCGGTTTGTTGGGGCGAGTTTTTGTATTTGAATGACGCGATAGAGCTGCTGGCAATCGAGGAAGGCGTGGCCGGCGGCAATGGCGATGGCGCGGCGGTGGGGGGCGGGCGGCAGGATGCCGCCCCTGGGGCTTACGGCGAAGGCCTCAATGGAGAAGGCGCAGGCGGCGATGGCGAAGGCGCGGGCGGCAGCGATGGAGTAGGCGCAGGCGGCATTGGCGACGGCTCGGGCGGCAGCGATGGAGAAGGCGCAGGCGGCATTGGAGACGGCTCGGACGGCAGCGATGGGCTGGATGGAGGAAGCCCCGAAGCGCCGGATGGCGAAGGCGTTGAAGAGGGCGACGGCGAAGGGATAGAAGGCGGCGGCGTGACGGATAGCGGGCGACAGGATGGCGCCCCCAGAGGCGAAGAGGGGATTGATGCGTTTGCGGTTGGCGATCCGGGGGAGACGGGGATACCGGATACATCGTGGTATGGGGGCCAGGGAAAAGAGCCATACTATATTAAAACAGCGGATCAGCTGGCAGGGCTGGCGGGGATAGTAAACGGCACGAAGCCCAATAATATAGCGAAGTATGCGTTTCCCAAACAAAAAATATATCTTCAAAATAATATAGACCTTTCTGTATATGGGAAGGAAGCAAATTCTACAGTCAAGAAAGGCTGGATTCCAATCGGGAACACTGCAAGCATTACTTTCGACGGAATCTTTGAAGGCGAGGGGCATGTGATAGAGGGATTGTATATCGATGATGCCTCATTAACATACGCTGGACTCTTCGGCAATATAAAGGGAGGGACGGTTCGAAATCTCGGCATTGAGAGAGCGAGCATCTACGGAGGAGAACTGGCAGGTGGGATAGCGGGGTATATGAGCACCGGTGCGCGGATAGAAAGCTGTTATGTAACAGGCAATATTAGCTGTGGCGCGACTTATGGAAGTATCAGGCTTGGAGGAATAGTTGGGTATATGGGCGTCAACAATTGTTACGTAGAAAATTGCTATACCGCAAACGGGAAAGCAAGCACAAGAATCGGATCGTCTAACACAATGTGTGTCGGCGGTATAACAGGGCTTGCTTATGTATCAGCGCTGGCCAATATAAGGAATTGCTATAGTACACTCACTATAGAGGCTAATTCTTCGCATAGGGATCGAAGCGCAGGCGGTATCGTCGGAGGATCTTTATCCGGCAAAATAGAGAATTGTGTGGCGCTCAACGAAACAATATTTCATAACAGCGCCGCTGCTACACAATTAGGAAGGGTGCTGGGATTTCAGGAGACCACTTCTTTGATCAATAATTATGCCTTTGCAGGGATGGTGAAAAAAGGGTCTCCATCTGTGACAGCAGGGCCTACCTCAAGAGATGGGGAGTCATTGCAGAAGGGAGAGCTTCAGGTGGCTGATGGCTATCCGGCAACTCTGACATCCGGTCCCTGGACATACAGCGCAGGCCGGTTGCCGGGGCTGTTCGAGCAGACCGTTGATATGCCGAGGCACCTTATGCCTGGTCATGATGTTGAATTGAATATCACAAAGGATGGAGAGGCATGGATGGATCACGGCAAATCATTTGTCCTGAAGCTTTCAACGAACCTGAACAATGAAATAATAATGAATCTCGATGAAGATGGAAGTGTATGGGCTAAAGTACCGGAAAACGGCATATGGAATATCTACGAACGTACGTCGGACAGGGATATATTCAAGAAACAGATCACGGTAAGCAGCAACGACGCATATATGACAATTGACTATGTTTCCGTGTATGACGTGACTGTGGATATCAAAAAGGACAGCATGGTTTGGGAGGAACATGATAAAAGCTTTGTGCTGAAGCTGGATTCCGGCGGGAATGAAGAAGTGGAGGCGACCGATAGCGGCGGCGGGATGATGCTGGCGGAAGGAGCCCGCAAAGGCACATGGAAGATATTTGAGCGCGTGGCCGGGCATGGCGATGGCAGTGACACGGACTATTTCACGGGCGTTTCCGTCGCGGTGGACGGCACTGATGCGGAAGCGGCGGTGGACTATTATACGGTCGGATATGGCGCGGCTCCGGCTGCTTCCGTCGCGGGGCTTGTAACGGCGGGCGCATCCGCTGAATACAGGGATGCCGATTGGATCGAGGAAGGCGGGATACCGGCATTGCCGGGCGAGGCCGTCACGGTCGCGGCGACGGCGGACAAAGGGCCGGGCGCGGGCGCGAACCCATATATGTATAAGTATGAGTGGTATGTGGGCGATACGCCGGTCAAGACGACGCAGCCGGCTGAGGATCAAACGGATGAGTATGTCTTTACAGCGGGCAGCGCCGCCGCTGTCGTCTCATGCAAGGTCACCGGCTCTGACGCGCCCTTGATCCAGGCGGAGGGCATAGGCAAGATATTGGCCTTTGTCGGCGACGATTTCAACGTAGCGATCGATGCCACGAGCGACACGGAGCTGAAGTGGAGCATCGTGGATCCAAAGAACCTGCCGCCGGGGGTCGAATTCTCTACAGGCACGGGAACGGACGGGAAGAAATACGGATCCCTTTCCGGCACGCCTACGCAGGCCGGCAATTTTGACTTCACCGTGAAGGCGGAGAACTGCGTCGGCTCGGATACCCTGGCGGTTTCGGTCACTGTAGACGAGAAAACAAAGGCCACGCTGCACCTCATGAAGGACGATGAGCCTTGGGGCGCGCATGGAAAAACCTTTGCCCTGCGGCTTGCCGGAAGCAGCGGGGGGTATACCCTGATGAAGCGGGACCTGGCGCGTTACGGCGATGGCGGGACCCTTGTCGCGGAGGTCGCGGGGAACGGCACGTGGAATATCTACGAGAGGGAAGGGGCAGAACCCGGCCCGTATGCTTATGCGTATACCGGGCGTGACTTCGAGGTCGTGGACGGCGAGGCAGGCGCGGTCGAGCTCGGCTACTATACGCTGAATTTCGGCGCGGGCGTACAGACGGGGTCGGGCAAGGCCATCGCTATCGGCAGCGTCAACGCGACGTACAAGCTGGATATAGAGGGCGAGGGACAGGAAGGGAATCCCGGGGAGAGCTTGGAGGGGAATCCCGAAGGGAGCCTGGAGGAGAACCCCGAAGGGGGCCTGG
>Ga0082212_10002404_pt1 | contig 27273 bp, 26 predicted proteins | sample TergutNt197P3_FD_71548 | JGI IMG/M metagenome (GOLD analysis project Ga0082212, IMG submission 71548) | Neocapritermes taracua P3 segment gut microbial communities from Petit-Saut dam, French Guiana - Nt197 P3 | ecosystem: Host-associated > Arthropoda: Insects > Digestive system > Gut ...
GCCTCTCTGCCTGACGCAACCTCAAAAGGCGAAAAAATTCGCGGGCTTTTGGAGTCTCCCGCTCACCAAACCCTACCTCGGGACTGTTACGAGCCCACATAATATCCATCTCCATTCACCATTCGATTGCGGGAGAACCCCGCAGTAGATATTTCTATTTATTTTTTTGTCGCTTCCTGCACTTTTAAAATACGTAAAATATGCACCCCAGAACTCTAAGTTCATTGACTTCCCAAGACAAGACATGCTAAAATGAAACAACGTTCTAAAAGATGTCCACGGGTGACGGCATGAAACATGACATGAATAAGAACGCCATGTTTTGGTAGGCTGGCTTATCGTCCCGGCGCGTTTAAAACAGTCTTATACGGGAAGTGTGATTTTTGTCTGCAAGAAGCCCGATTGAGATCGCCCGCATCAATATCCGCAGCCATAAAGCCATGAAACGGATCGCTCTGGCCTTTTTATTAGGCTTTGTCCTGCTTTCCTTGCTTTCGGAAGTGTTTATCCTGACGCATTTAGTCCATGAGCATGACCATAATGGCGTTGGCGGCAGTTGTGGGATCTGTGTTCAAATCCATAATACTGAAAATTTACTCAAACAGTTTGGCGCGGTGATAACCGCCATGTTGCCGGGGCTGATGGCATTATTTGCCTCTGGGGCGGTTTTATGCTTTGCATGTTTTAAGGGATATACACCTGTTAGTTTGAGAACCCGGCTGAATAATTGAGACGTCCTCCGCTGGGGTGATGCCCTGCCTATTTAGGGTTTGATTACGCCTTATCTTTGTGTGCCCAAAAATATAATTTCCGGAGGCTTTCTATATGAAAAGGCTAACCACAATAATAACAGTATTCCTGTTGCTGTTGACGTCAACGGTGTTTTCAGGCTGTGAGCAAAACAGCTCAGCCGACAAAATCAATGTTGTCTGCACAATATACCCGCAATATGATTGGGTCCGTCAGATTCTCGGTGATCAAGCGGACAATATGGCACTGACCCTGCTCTTAAACAACAGAATTGACTTGCATAATTATCAACCGTCGGTTGATGATATTGTAAAAATTACCAGCTGTGACCTCTTTATCTATGTTGGCGGCGAATCCGACAGCTGGGTGGACAATGTGTTGAAAAACGCTGCGAATCCGGATATGCTTGTCATCAACCTTATGGAGGAGCTTGGCGACGCAGCTAAAATAGAGGAAATCAAAGAAGGTATGGAAGATGAAGATCCAGACCAAGGTGAATATGAAGATCAAGGTGAGGACCGGGACGATGAAAACGGGGATTTTGATGAGCATGTATGGCTTTCGCTGAAGAACGCAAAGACACTTTGTCCTGTTATTACCGACGCTCTTATAACGTTGGACGCCGGCAGCGAAGAAACGTACCAAAGCAATTTAGCCGCATATGTTGATAAGTTGGCGGCGTTGGATTCAGAATACCAGACGGCACTGGCGGCGGCTCCTGTTAGAACATTGTTGTTCGGCGACCGTTTTCCCTTCCGTTATCTTGTGGACGACTACGGGTTGGATTACCATGCCGCGTTTGTGGGCTGTTCCGCTGAAACAGAAGCCAGTTTTGACACCATCGTTTTTCTGGCGAAAAAAGTGGACGAATTAAATTTGCAAAATATCATGGTTACGGAAAGCTCGGACCAGGCCATCGCTAAAACAATCAGGGATAATACCAGAACCAGAAGCCAGCAGATCCTTGTTCTGGATGCCATGCAATCGGTGACAGCTAACGACGTGAAAAACGGAACGACCTACCTTTCTCTCATGGAGAACAATCTGAATGTGCTGAAAGAAGCGTTGAAGTAAAGGAGGGCAGCCGATGCCGCAGTTAACCTGTCAGAATCTTACCCTGGGATATGAGGGGAAAACGGTGGTTTCCGATCTTTCCTTTGTTGTGAACACCGGGGACTATCTGTGCATTGTTGGAGAGAACGGCTCCGGCAAAAGCACATTAATGAGAGCTATATTAAAGTTGAAAACGCCAACTTCGGGCCAGATTGTGCCAAGCGACGGTTTGACGCCTAACGATATCGGATATCTTCCACAGCAGACCGTGATACAAAAAGATTTTCCCGCGTCCGTCAGAGAGGTTGTCCGTTCCGGCTGTCTGAATCGCTGCGGCTTGCGTCCGATGTATAACCGTGCGGAAAAACAGATGGCGGAAGACAATATGCAAAAACTCGGCGTCGCCCCCCTCGCAAGACGCTGCTACCGGGAACTGTCCGGCGGGCAGCAACAGAGGATATTGCTGGCAAGAGCTTTATGCGCCGCCCAGAAAATCCTCTTGTTAGACGAGCCTGTGGCCGGGCTTGACCCTAAAGCAACAGCTGACATGTATGAGCTGATTGCCAAGCTGAATAAGGATGGCATTACGATTATAATGATTTCCCACGATGTTGCCGCTTCGGTAAAATTCGCTTCTCATATTTTGCACATCGGAAGGCAATCGGCATTGTTTGTCGGAACTAAAGAGGACTATTTGAAAAGCGACGCCGGACGCGTCTATGCTGGTGCGGGAGGTGAGAAATGACAGAAATTGCGGATAAATTCGTGCTATACTTTCAATACCCCTTTGTACAATACGCGCTGATTGTCGGGGTTCTGATCGCGCTCTGTTCCTCACTGCTAGGCGTAACGCTGGTGCTGAAGCGGTTCTCGTTTATCGGCGACGGGTTATCTCACGTTGCTTTTGGCGCGATGGCGATTGCCGCGGCCATGAACCTGACGAACAACTTTCTGCTGGTGCTGCCGGTAACAATAATATGCGCTATCCTGCTCCTCCGCACAGGGCAAAACGCGAAGATCAAAGGTGACGCGGCTATCGCCATGATTTCTGTGGGGACGCTGGCCATAGGCTATCTGATCATGAATGTTTTCTCCAAGTCCTCAAACCTGGCGGGAGATGTTTGCACCACACTGTTTGGTTCAACATCAATTCTGACATTGACAATGACCGAAGTATGGCTTTGCGTCATTCTTTCGGTCTTGGTGATCGGGGTATTCCTGCTGTTCTACCATAAGATATTCGCGGTAACATTTGATGAGGATTTTTCTACGGCTACCGGGGTCAAGGCAAAAGTCTATAACTTAATTCTGGCTGTTGTCATCGCCGTGGTTATTGTTCTGGCGATGAATTTGGTCGGCGCGCTCCTGATTTCTGCCTTGGTCATATTCCCGGCGTTATCCGCGATGCGGGTGTTCAAGAGTTTTAAGGCCGTCACCGTGTGTTCTCTGATAGTGTCGGTGGTATGCGCCGCGCTGGGTCTATTAATCTCTATAATAGCCGGAACGCCGGTTGGTTCAACCATAGTCGCCGTGGATATTGCGGGGTTCTTTATTTTCAGCATGGCTGGGTTTATTACAACAAAAGGATTAATGAGAAGGGGATAAGGGGAATGAGAAAATATCTGCCAATTGCTATGTTCCTGTGCCTCATGTGTGCCGTGCTTCCGGGATGTGACAGCGCCGGAACGCAGAAAGTATTGGGGCAGAATGGTGGTATTGATGTGGATTTATCGGTTATGAGCAGTGTACTGGCTGCCGCCGAGTTCAAAAATATCACAACAAATCCAGACGCGTATGTGGGCAAAACAGTCAAGATGAGCGGCCTTTATAACGCCGTATACTACGACAAAACCAATCAATATTATCACGCCGTGGTTCTTGAGGGCGCTGACGCTTGCTGTGTGCAAGGGTTGGAATTTGTCTGGCAAGGCAATCACGCGTATCCCGATGATTATCCTGTGAAAGACGCGAAAATCGAAGTGGTAGGCGTTTTCGGTTCCTATGAAGAACTGGGCGAGACTTTTTATAACCTGACGGTTGATGGCATAACGGTTTTACCATAAAGGCCGCGAAACGGAAATCACCTAACAATCCTTACCACATTAGAACCAGGTCGTAATCCGGATCCAGGTATTTTTTGTCCAGTTCGATGATTTGATCTGGCGTCAACTTTGATAATTGGGTGTATGGGCAACCGGGGCGGGCATCGCAGTAAGCTGTCAAGATATCCTGCAAATTTCCAGAGTAGAAACGGAACTCATCAATATTTTGCCCCCATCTAAACCAATCAACAAAGTCTTTAATTATTCCCGTCTCATCGTCTTGCCAAGTCCGTGGCGTTCCGTTTGGGTTTTCTGGGTTAGCCAAAAAGGTTTTTACGTCACCTGCTGTAATGGTTTTCCCCGTGTGTCTGATGTAGAAGCTCATGTGGACTTGGGTTTTCCATACACATTCTTTGTCGTATGGCATATATTTGTTTACTCCGTACCACCCGAAGAAGGCATCATTCTGTTGCTTATAGCGTAATTCAAGCTCTTCCTGGCTAATTTCTTCGGAGATCTTTTTTTTGCCGATTTGTTCGGATATTTTGTATCCTGCGACGATCAGGACAGCCAGCGATAAGATGATCAGGATGATTATTGAGAGTCTTTGCTTTGTCATGGTTTCCCTCCAGATTATTATGCTATTTACCAATCCAAAACCAGCATGAAGTCGGGATCTTCAAATTTTTTATCCAGTTCAATAATTTGGTCTGCTGACAGGTTTTCTAGCCGTGAATAAGGACACTCTGGATGCTGTTTGCGATAGTCAATTAATACTTCATGCAACGCTGCCATGTGCTGGTCTATCAAACCAACACTGCCCGAACACCAATTGACGTAGTGCCAAACAAGGTTGCTTTCATCTTTACCGGTATGGATCTTAGAATAAAACGCGGTTAAGAGGGTTTTCCTATCCACCCTACTTTCTTCCGGCCTTGCCTTATTGTACACACAGAGCTCGATTTGGAGGTTCCTTTCGTTGACACTAACATTGTACGCGGTAATCGCGTTTTGGTAGACTGCGATAGAAGCTCCCGCCTTCATGATGGCTAAGTCGTTACTCAGATCCACGTTCGTTCTGTGTTGTCAAGCCTGTAAATGGACTTTTCTCAAAAAGAGCAAAAAGCAGGGCAGAGGTTTAAAAAACCGCTGCCCTGCGCTGTGACCGGCGGCGTGTTACGCGCTCGTTATGCCGTTTACCGTCCCGGCAATTCGTTTATCTTATATTGCAAGGACATTTTTGCAACACATTATCCTTTGTCCAACAATGTCCTCTTATTTCTCGAAAAGGGCTTGACTTACCATCGTATAGCTACTATAATGGTATTGTTCTGAACTGATGGTAGAAAGGGTGATTGCGTGGACGGCGAATTGCTTACTATTTCTCAAACAGCTAAATATTTGAAATTATCGGAAAAAACGATTCGTCGTTTAATTAGCGACAATCGTTTGACCGCCTCAAAAGTTGGAAATCGCACTTGGCGTATCAAGACATCGGACATTGAGGAATATATTCAAGCTAATTCAAATGGCAAGAAAGGAGCTAATGGGGAATGAGCGAAGAACTTATTCAACGCAATCTCTATGCCGCTCCCGAAAAGATGGGGGCTTGGAATTACTATAATATTGGAGCAACGACCCTCAAGGCATTAAAAGTAGCAAAGATTATTCCTGACTATGATTATGTGGAGTACGAGGGGAAAAAGCCGGATGCTTTGATTGTCAAGAAACCGCAAGTCATTGCGGCTATTGAGTACAAACAACCTAAAGAGTTGCGTACAAAAAGACAGATAGAAGCGGCAATCTCACAAGAAATTGGGACTGCCCGGGCTTTGGGCGCAAAAATTTATATAGTAACAGATGGACAAAAGACATTATGGATTAATCCCTTGACAGGCAATGACATTAAGTCTGATACGGGTGAGAGCATATCGGTAAATTTTAATAAAGACGATGTAGAGTGCGTTAAGCTTATCGGCAAAGCCATTGCCTCTCTGAGTGCTACTAACGATATTCTTTTTCAATCTGCGGTGGTAGACCCTCTGCCATTGGCGCAAAAGGTATGGCAAGACTTATGGGCAGTATCGGGTGCAACACCCGAAAACTGCTTATACACATTTGTAGAGATTTTTATTTTTAAGTATCTTAGCGACCTTGGTGTGCTGACAGGGCTTCATTCGTTTTCACACCTTATTGCCCAGTATGCGTCCAACACAGAGAATGAGGTTATTGAATATTATGCGTCAACGGTTCGCGTAAAAATTAAAGAGTTATTCCCTTGGAATCCAAAGGACAAGACTACGATTATTAACGGCACCATTTTCGTTTCTAAGGACGATAAGGCTGTGTCGGGTTATGCTACCGTTTTCAAGAAGATATTAGAACGTTTCCGTGATTTTGGAACGCTTGAAAATATCGACTACGACTTTAAGAGCAAGCTGTTTGAAACATTCCTAAAAGAGTCCATAAGCAAAAAAAACTGGGGGCAATTTTTTACTCCGCTTAAAGTTGTTCGCGCAATCGTCAGCATGGCTGACATCAATCCGGGTATGAAAATATGCGACCCTGCCTGCGGTGTCGGAAAATTTTTGTTAGAGCCTATTCTCCATGACATTCACCGATACTTCAAGGTGGAGAGCGGCAAGTTAATTCCGCTGATAACACTCACGGGTTTTGATAAAGGATTCGACAAAGACGAGCAAAAAACCATTATCCTTGCCAAAGCTAATATGTTAATTTATCTGTCTGCAATGATACGAGAACATTCTGACATAACCAAACGATTCGCGGAATTGTTCAACGATACGTTCCTTCTCCAAACAAACTCTATCCTTGGCACTTTGGCGAAGCCTACAGTAAACGAGTACGACCTAATTCTTACAAATCCACCTTATGTAATGAGCGGTAGCAGTAATCTAAAAGACGAAATAGGCAAGCGCACTCCTGATGAAGCGGCCAATAAACAAAAGAGTACACTTGAACAGCACTATGCCGTGAGTGCAATGGGCGTAGAAGGCTTATTTATGGAATGGATTGTTCGCGCCTTGGTGCCGGGCGGAAAGGCTTTCGTTGTTGTCCCCGATGGGATAATGAACCGCAGTAATGACAAACGCTTGCGTGATTTTATCCTTGGAGAGTGTGACATTGATGCTGTAATTTCGTTGCCAATAAATACGTTTTTTACGACTAATAAAAAGACCTACATTATGGCTATCACAAAGAAAGTTCCGACAATCACTAACGGAATATCAACAAAGGCGCGACAAACTACACCTGTATTCACATACCTTTGTTCTGAAATCGGTGAATCTCGAGATGTGTACCGCTTTGATTTGGAACAAAATGACCTTGATGCTGCCTCGCAGTTATTCAATGTTTTCAAAGGAGTAAAGAACAATCTTTCTACTGCAAAAAAGCATTGTGAATCTGACAAGCGGTGCAAAGTGGTTAGCATTGACGAATTTTATAGAGGCTCGCATTGGTCTGTTGAGCGTTGGTGGACGCACGAGGAGCGTGTTGCGTTAGGTATCGGGGAAGATAGCGTGGAAATGGATATTGGCAATTATGCTTCATTAATACGCGATACAGCTTCATCCTTGCTTGATATTAGTGCGGAACTCGACGAACTTCAAAAAAATCGTGTTGAGTCTGATAAAAAAAAACTTAAAACGCGAAAAATAAAAATAAATGATGTTTTCAAAATCGAACGAGGTAAAGGACTGTATACGTTAAAATACGTTCAGCAACACTTCGGTCAGTATCCTTTATACTCAGGGAATACAACACGGGCTTTTTCACATATTGATTCGTTTGATTACGATGTTCCGTGCTTGTCTTGGGCGATAGACGGACTGGCTGGTTATATGATGAAACACATAGAGCCATTTTCTGCCACAAACCATAGAGGTTTATTGATTCCAAATATTCAAGATATTGACTTAAGTTATGCTATGGTAGTATTGGAACCTATTTTCAGAACCTTAAAAAAAGGGAGAATAGGTGATGTTGGCGAAAATGAGTATACCTCGCTACCGCCTTTTATGATAAAACAGATAGAATTTGAAGTGCCTGTTGATGAAAGCGGTAAATTTGATTTGAAAGCTCAAAAAGCTATTAGCGAACAGTTTGAGCGTATTAATGAATTAAAAACAGATTTGTCAAGCTGGCGCGAACAAGTATCGAATGCCAATGTTGCTGTTGATATTAGTGCCTATCCCATGAGGGTAGTTCCGCTGTCAACGCTGCTTGACCCAACAAAGGGGAAAAGCAAATATACACGCAAATACGGTGATATGAATAAGGGCGAATATCCTGTATATTCTGCGTCATCTACAACACCACTGACGCACATAAATTCGTATGACTATGAAGGTGAATACCTTAGTTGGGCAACCAATGGTTTCGCGGGAACTGTGACTGTCCTTAACGGCAAGTTCTCAATAAATGGAGATAGAGGGTTACTATTACCCAAAGTAGCTAATCTCGACATCCATTATCTCAAATATACTTTGGAACCTGTATTCAGACGATTGGCAAAAGGACGTAAGGGCGACCACGGCGAGGATGAGTTTACAAAACTCTATCCGTCAATGATAGCTGATATTGATGTTCCAATTCCTGTTGATGAAAATGGAGATATAAACTTATTGGTTCAACAAGAAATAGCAAAATCATATACGACTGTTGAATTATACAGGAATGATGTTTTGGATAAGATTGACTCTCTCTTTGTACAACGTATACGTTATTAGTGCCACAGATGTGTTTTTATAATTGATGGAGAAAAATCAAACAGTGGAAAGGTAGGTGATAGAATGAAACAGAAAAATTTACGAATGACTCAACAAACCGAAAGCGGATTAAATGTTGAGTTTGTCAACCTTAATAGTGGCAGGCACATTTCTCGGCAACAAGCTATTACCCAAATCAAGAACGGCAATCCAAGTTATGACGGATACCATGTCGTCAACAATCCAAAAGGGCCGGATTTTATCAGGTCAAATCCTGATTCAAAACAAGGGAACAATCTTGAGTAAAGCATACCAAAGCACAGGCGCGGCGGGGAAAATCCCGCCGCGCCTGTTTGCGTTATAGGTTCAAATCATGCGCCCGTGTCGGTGTCCGCTCTGGCACAGCTTCGCGCATGATATTTTCCGCGCTGCGTCGTAACACTTCCACCATACGCACATCTTCTCTCAGCTTATAATAAACATCACAGTCGGCGTACCGCTCGGCGGTCAGCTTTGCTTGTTCCTCCCGCCAATCCTTTTCGGGTATCTTGTCACGCCCATTCAAATGGTCTGCGAGGTATTTAGAAGTAGCTTTATACTGCTTGATTTCGTCAGCGTGTTTCTCGTAATATGCGGTCTGCTTGCTGGCGGCAGCTTCATAATCCTTTACGGTTTTACTTCTTGTGAATGGGTTTAGGCTGTTCATGGCGGCGGTGTCCTTTTTCGGCGTAAGTGATTTGTATTTTTTGTAGACTGCCTTGTGCTGTTTTTGGGTTTCGACGTTTGCCAAATGTTCGTCCAGCGTTGAAATACGCCGCTCTTTTTTCTGTATCGTATCCGCGAGGTCGTACCGCTTTTGGTGGAAATTGGTCACGGTTTCGGCAAGCCGCTAACACCATGTCGGTAATGTTGTTTTCTTGCAGAAAGGTAAGTACCTTTGCGCGGGTTTTCAAGTCGCTTATCCGTTTCCAATGGGAGTTGAGATTTTGCCCATTGTTTATGGCGTTCATCATATCAATCATAGTCGGCGCGTCCTGTATCGGTTGTGCGTAAGCCCAATCTCTCAGCTTCTTAATACGGGCGCGGAGTTGCCCTAATTGCTGATTGGTGACGGCGATAGCACGATTCTTATCGCCCTTTTCTGTACGGATACCGCGTTGTTCCATTTGCCACGCAGCAACGCCCATTCGGACTTGCGGAATGATGTCCACACCCTGCCTTTTATAACTTCGGTGGTCTACCCTCGCGGCGTGGTTCTGTTGCTCCAATGCGGAATTTACGGCATCGCCCCATGCAGACCGCCATTCTTCCGCTTTGGTATGCTCGTTCCAGTCAATAGTGCATATTTTACGGGTCTTAAATTCGCCGCTCGGTAGTTTAATCCGTTCGCCGTTACGGTCAAGAATATACTCTTTCCGCGACTTCGCGCCCCATTCTCCATGCTCGTCAAGCGGGCGTATTGTAAGCATGACATGAGCGTGGGGATTGTTCTTTTTCGCGTAATGCACACAAATGTCGGCGCACATACCAGCGGACACAAAATGTTGTTTTACAAACTCATGGGCAAGGGCTATGTTCTGCTCCTTTGTTAATTCAACGGGCAGAGCTAACTCTAACTCCCTCGCCAGTTGCGCGTTTTTTATGGTTTCCGATTTTTCCACCGCGTTCCATAAAACGGTGCGGTCTGCATACTCGGCGGGCGCGTGGTCGGGCAGTAGTATCTCTTTATGGACTACGCCGCGTTTGCGGGTGTAATCATGTTCCCGCCCGTCATAATCACTTTTTAGCAATTCGGCGGCGCGGTATGCGGCTTTGGCTACGGCAGACGCGCCTTTACTCCTGCTGCATATTTTAATGCTCAAACGGTATATTGCCATCGGCAATGCTCCTTTCTTCGTTCATCTGCTAAAACACGGCGGCAAGCGTTATCCCCATAGGGATATTGCTTGCCGCCGTGTGTGCAAAGGGGGTTCGGGGGAAACGCAGTTGCCTCTGTCTTTTATTTTGCGCCGATAGGCGAAAAATGCCCCCGGCAGGGCGCGCCACACCCGAAGGGTGTATAAGCGCGCCGTTCTCGCTATCGCTCGCCCGGATTAGGCTTGTTGCCCCGTGTCGTTGCCCCTGTTGCCGTTACCGCCGCCGTTGCCGTTTTGCGGCGTGGTGTTGGGTCTTTGCGCGGGTTGGGCGTTGTTGTGCCTGTTAGGATTGCCGCCGTTATTGCTACCGTCTGTGCCGCTGTTGCGGGGCGTTTCTGCGGGTTTCGGCGTGGGTGGAGTGTTGATCTGCTTTGCCGTTTGTGTGGGAGTTGGCACGGCTGTGCCGCCGCTCTGCCCGGTGGTATCGCCGCCCATCGGCGCGGTGAGCGTTTGGGTTTCCTCGCAAAGCTCCATGAGAATTATACGGGCTTCATCGGTCTGCATGACTTTTTCAACGTAGGTGGCAAACTGATTTTTGGTGAGCGCCGCCAGTTCGGGCAGGGCTTTTTCTGCAACCTTGCCGCGCTCGGCAAAGCGTCTGCTTTTCGCTTTTTCTTCCTGCTCGTTGTACTGCGCCATCAGCAAATCGTGCCGTTTTTGGTACTCCTGCATTTCCAACAGGCTCTCGTCTACTCGTTCTTTCAAGGTCTTTCTTGCCATTGTGGTGTCCTCCTTGTTTTTTGGATTTTTGATTATAAAAAAACAATCGCTATTTTCAGCGATTGCATTTTTAACGCACTTTGCTATTTTTCGTTGGCTATATCATTTTTGATAAGCCGCAGGATTTTGTCCTTGATGTTTTCTTTGCCCGTGGCGTTGAAATGAACGCCGACAATATAATTTGTCGTGCGGATTCTCTTTGTTATGGTCAGGTTGCTTTTACTGTTTTCGGTTTTTATAGTTTGCATGAGCGTTACCCCTTTCAGAAAATAGTTGGTATTGGTTGCATTAAAAAAACGGCCTACAGTCAAGCTGTAAGCCGTTTAGGTAAAACGTGTTATTGTTATGCCGACGCCGCTATATCCTCTTTTTTCGGTTCTGCGGTTTCGGCGGCTCGTTTTTCCGCCGCTCTTTTCCTCATAAACTCACGGTTGTATTTGCGCTTTTTCTCTAACTTCTCGGCGGCAATGCGCTCCGCTTCGATTTCCTCCGCCGTTCGCATATCCGGCACGGTGTAATTGCCGATATGCTTGAAATACAAATCCACCCGTTGTGAGCGTGTGCCGCGAGGTCTGCCGTTTTCGGCAAAGCCCTCTGACCATTCGCACTCATACACGACGAGTTTATCCACAAGCTCGTTTATCATGGCGTTTGTCAATTCCTCAAAATGCGTGTACTTGCGTATCAATGCCAAGAATTTATCGGTCTTGTTATTCTCGGTATTGTACTCGTCAAGCTCCGATTGCAATTTAGCATTTTGGGATTTAAGCGTTGATAACTCCTGCTCGTATGTCGCGGTCATTTCGGTAAAGCGTTCACCCGATATTTCCCCCAACGCCTTATCTTCATACAAGGCATTGAAGATTTTAGTCAAGTCGTTGATACGCTTGTCATTTTGGGAGATTTGCTTTTTATATGCCTTTGCCGTTTCGCCCTGCATTTTCGCGGGTGACTGGCGCAGCTCGTCAATAAACTCCTGCTCATGGTCGCGGATATAGCCGCTTGTTTTTCTGAGCGCGTCCAGTATAATATCCTTAGCGTCCTCGGTGCTGATGTGATGGACTGAACAGCTATCCCGATATTTGCTCTTGCCCATCTTGTAAGTCGAGCATTGGTACACATCAATGATTTTCTTCTCCGTTGGTGTTCTCGGTTCTGTCCTGCGGTAGTTATATAACTTCTCCCCGCAATCGGCGCACCATAGTAAACCCGTGAGCGGATTTGAATATCCTAACGTGTCAATTCTGCGTACTGTTTCCCGCAATTTTTGTACGGTATCGAATACTTCTTGGCTGATGATGGATTCGTGGTGGTTCTCAAAAATCAGCCATTCGTCCTGCGGCTTTACTTGGAATTTCTTGCTCTTAAAGTCGGTTGTGGTCGTTCGCAAATTAACCAAATGACCGCAGTATTCCAATGTGCTTAAAATCTTCGTGATGGTAGAGCAGTTCCAAGTATACGGATAATTCGGGTCATAGTCATTTCTGCGCGGGCCTTGTCCGTTCTTTCCGAAATAGAACGAGGGGCGTTCGATTTTTTCTGTTGTAAGCGCCCGCCCGATTTGGTAAGGCCCCATGCCGTCCATAGCCATCTTAAAAATGCGGCGAATGACAACTGCGGCGGATTCATCAACGAGCCATTTGAATTTGTCGTTTGGGTCTTTGACAAAACCGTATGGCGGCGTGTTGGTGGTCGGCTTTCCGCTCCTGCCTTTTGCGGACAGCACGGATTTTACCTTTTTTGATGTGTCCCGCGCGTAAAATTCCGCCATAATTTCTCTGAATGGAGTAAAATCGTCGTCGTTGGCGAAACTGTCAAAACCGTCATTTATGGCAATTAGACGGATGCCCCGCGATTTGAACATTTCTCGATATAACCCAGCGCGTAGGTAGTCCCTGCCGAGCCGTGTACCGTCCTTAGTGCAGATGCAATGCACCTCGTCGGCTTCGACCATTTCGATAAGTTTCTGCCAGCCGGGGCGATTCCAATTCGTACCCGAATAGCCGTCGTCTTGAATATTGATGTACGGCGTCAGTCCGTTGCCGCAAACGGCGCAACTGCCTTGTTTTTTAGGCGTTTCCATTTACACCCTTTATAGCATAATACGTTGCTAAATATTGCGGCCACATTGTCATTGTTGGTATTGATTTGCTGGTTGAGTCTGTACACATCATAGGCAAACTTAATGCCATCAGCGCCAACCGAAGCTATTGAGCCGGCTACAATGCCGAGAGTTCCGACAGCCCTGCTAAGAATATTCGCGATTACGGTCTCTGTTATTAAACGCGTGATTTCTCCGCCCTTATTCCGGTACATGGATATTGTGCGATGGCTTTTAGTGTGCTGTCCAATAATATCTTGTTTGATATACTGAATTCATGGATGGTGATTTCATCGATGGATCCTACTTTATAGAATGAGCTAAAATCGGGTGCTGTGTAATCGGGACTGCTATAAATGCGGTTTTCCTGCACGCCACCCGGAAATTGATCCAAAACTCTCTGTCCGCTGCTGCCATTTCTTTTGACTTCGTCGTATCGCGAGATCATTTCCATAAGCAGAGTCGATTTGTGCATGTCGGCGAGCAGCCTTTGACGCCTAGGAGATTCTTTGGGGTCGTCGTAAATAACTGAATAATTTGCCCACAAAAGAGCGTCGGTTCGCATCTGGTAGAGTTGGCAGAGCGTCCGAAAACCATTGTGCGGCTTAAAGGCGTATACCCTGTTCCCCAATATATCGTGATCAACAACATAATTGTTATAGCCAAAGTTGATCAATTGCTGAAGAGCTTCCGTGTCGAGAACGATGTATTCACCTTTTTTAGTGTTCATCACTTCTATAAGCTGCAAAAGGTCAACGTAATAGTCCTCTGACAGGATTAAGTCGGCCTCATAATACGCTTCGAATGATACAGTACCGAATAAGTTTGATAATTCGTACCATTTGTATTCTATGCTGCCGTCTTTGTTAATTGTATAGTACCTGTTGGTGATTGTGATGGGGTCTTCTGAACCACCCGGATCACCCGGATCACCCGGGTCACCTGGATCACCTGGATCACCTGGATCAACGACAGGAGGGGCATAGGGAACCAATCCCGAAGCAATCACATACCCTCTTTTAGAGCCATACGCTGTGGCGTATTGTATATGCGCATAGGTGTTGGTATTAAGAGTTGGAGAACTTAATCGCGTAACGATTTCCGATTCGCTGATAGATCCTGTCACGGCATATTTGTCACTTGGCCCGGAATAGATCGTCATGGCCCCTGAGGCTTTATGGGACTCTTCTGTGTAATTCGGCAGCGCGGGCACATCGCCGGTATCTAAGAATTCCAGTGATCCGTTGGTTACATAACCTCTTTTTCTGCCTGCGTTAGTGTTGTATTCGATATAGGATGTTGTACCGCTGGATTGGAGGACGGTTACATATTCTTCGGCATAGACAGAACCAGCTTTATTATCGAAACGTGGTGTGTAACAGACTTCCGCCCCATAGGGCGCGATGGCCAGGCCGCCTTCTTTTTGTATCAGTTCGCTGCCTTGGACATAGCCTCTTTTGGTGCCTGCAGGCGTGCTGTATTCTATGAAGTAGCATCCGTTTTCCCGAACGGTGAATTGCGTGACACCTTCAAATGCGAAGACGGTTCCAATCTCCGCTGTTGTCATATTGGGATCGGAATAGACGGCTGATTGGGGATAAACGATGCTGTTGTTTCCTTTGTAGGTTTTTGTCACATCCATTATGGCTAGCGACGAATTGTCTTTGACTTGGGAATGGCTGACATAGCCTCGCTTCAGAAGTCCTTTGTTTGTCCAATAGCGAATGTAGATGAAATTGTTTTCTCTTTCGAGAGCCTCAACCCTGCCGGTTTTTATGACGGATCCGATGGGGGCGTATAGAGTTGTGCTTGGGCCTCCGTAAACCGTCGCGTCTGAGCACATTGTGGCGGCTGGATAGTTGTACTCGTAGGCGTTGGGATCTTCGTAAGAGCCGACGCCGCTTGGCTGCATACCTAAATGCAGATGGATTCCGCTGGTGCTGCCGGTTTCTCCCGCGCAGCCCAGTAAGACGCCTTCCCGGACTTCTTGACCCGCTGTGACGTCGATGCGATCAAGATGGTAATGCAGCAGTTTTTTGCCGAGACGCGGGTAATCGACCCAAATATATTTGGCACCTTCAACCGCTGTGCCGCAGCTCATTACGACGCCTTTTTCGATTGCATACAGATCCCATTTCTGTTTGTGGGTGCCATAGTCTGTACCGCTGTGAAATTCGAGAACGCCTCCAATTGTACGATAGCCAAAAACACTGGAAAGATACCAATCTGTATGTCTAAATATTTTGCTCACTAATTTCATCAAGAGCCACCTCCTCTGTCTCGTTGAAGCTGTCTAATTGGTTGTGTTGGGACTCCTCAAGAGAATGTGTTTGAGGTGCTTCCAACAGTTCGCTTTCAGGTGGGATCTTTTCGTAGATCCGTTCCATCTCGTCCCTGTTGTCGTCAGTTATGACAATGCTTGTGACGATGGGTTCCGTGCTGTCCATACTCATTTGGCCTTTCCTCCTTGTCCTAATTTCGGTTTAAGCAAGGACATCTTTATGGTCTATTTTCCCTCTGTCAGCGTTATCCTCCTCGCCGGGCAACCAGCCTGCCTTCATCGTCTGCCTTGACAGACGCAAAATATCCTCGTAAATTTGTCCTTGTTTTAAACGAGAACAGGATTGAACACTTCAGCCAATATTCAGGGTGGTTCATGAAATTCTTCACACCTAGAAAGATCAGAACCTTGTTGCTTCGTTGCTAACAAAGTAAAATCTTACTGGATTGCAGGATGAATTGTCAATTCCTGTTATTATCTATTTTCATGCAGCCATTTATTAATTTATCTATCAAACACGAGTTATCTTGTGCATTGTATCTAAAAACAACCGCTTCTTCCTGTCTGCCAGAAGCTGAAGAGCAAGCTGCATCACATAACAGAAAGACTCAACGTAATCCGCGTCCCTTCCCCTAAAGTGCTTTCACAGGCAATTTGGCCGTCGTGTTGCTCAACAATATATTTTGCTATAGACAACCCCAGACCTGATCCGGATATATTGGGATCACGAGATTTGTCGCCGCGAAAAAAAGGTTCAAACACGAATGGAACGTCTTCCGGTTTGATGCCGCAGCCGGTATCCTCTATTGCAAAATGCAGCGCGGCCAAGCGTTTCTCAGCCATAACAGTGATACAGCCGCCCCTTTCGGTGTATTTAAGGGCATTGCCGACAATGTTCTGAATCACATCAATAACCAGATCGAGGTCCTTTACCGCTTGAACGCCTGGGTGGTTTCGATTGATGCTGTCAATAAGATTTTCGGGAGATTCGCCGTCATTAAGCACAACCGAGAGCACTCTGGGGATGAATTCTTAACCGTGAGCAGGCAGACTGTCCGACCAAAGCTGCACCGATAATCCATTGTTTATCATGGCGCTGTAAGCGCCGCTGATGAGAAAAGTATCTTTTGAACTCCCTAACGTAAGAGAGACATAATCGCCTGCTTTCAGACCAAGATCATCTAGCAAAAGGCTGGTGATCGCAATTTCGTTAAGCGCTGCCGGCGCCCGGCCTTGAGTATAAGGAAGATCAGAAAAATCAGTGAAACACAAGGCGAAAATAGTCTCGTTATACTGATAGATTTCATCGAAATTAACGGAAGTGCTAAACCATTCCTCAGAAGCGATAACTTTTTTGACAGATGGGTTCGCTTCAAGATTCTCAATGAACGATTCTTACATGTCAAATTTTATCTGGGGCCGGCCTAAACAGGATTCAGGCCGATCCCGTTTTTGTTGGTTCAATCAGAAAAGGAAGTTTTCCCGGCAGGCAACGGATAGAGATGTCCCGGTGTTCGCCGCCGTTCTCGCCGTCTCTTGTCCAGGCGACAGGTTTGTCAAAATGGAATGTAACGGCGGTTGTTTGCAGGAGCACCACACATTCCGGGTCATAATTCTGGGTGATAAACCCGCTGATGATTCTTTGTAACTGCCCCATGTTTTGGGGAGGTTTGACGAGGAACACCTCGAAATAGCCGTCCGTCAGGCTGACGAAGTCCGGTTTGAGCTTGACCAATCCCGCCACCGACATCGAGTTTGTAACGCCGCCGAAGATAAAGTCTCCCTCAACGCGGCCCAAGTCGTGTTCAAGGACAACATGATAGACCGGGATGTCGCCTAAACGGGTTAACCCCTCTAAAAAGTAAGCCAGCGGACCCAGGGCGTGTTTCGTTTCCTGGGGTGTTGTGTAAGAAACATCCGTAAAGATGCCGAAGGCAGCTATATAGGTGAAATAGGTGCTGCCGAACAGGCCGACGTCAATGGCTGTGGGGTTGGACGTCATGATGGTTTCGGCCGCTTTTCGGGGATTCTTCGGCAGCCCCAGGCTGTTGGCGAAATCGTTGGTCGTGCCCAAAGGGATGTATCCCAAGGCCGGCGATCGGGTGTGCTTCATCAGCCCGTTGATGGTTTCGTTCAGGGTACCGTCGCCCCCGCAACAGACCAGGATCTCGTATTCCGCGCCGCAAAGTTGGGCGAAAGCCGAGGCGTCGTCTTTTTTTTCAGTCATATAAATGGTGACACAATAGCCGTTCAGACAGAAGTGCTGCACCGCCCTGGACAGACCGGCGACATATTGTCCTTTGCCGGCGGCGGGGTTGATAATCATGGCCAGTTTTTTAAAAGTCTTGGCTGCGGGTGTGTTCGTGATAAGCATGCTCATGCCTCCCGAGGGGCGGTTATGCCTGTAGTATTTCTATTTTACCATATATAGGGAAAGAAGTTTCACAAAAAACTTGACAGCAGACCTTTCTCTAAGATATTATTCGGACATACAGTGCAGGGACATACAGTGCAGGGACATACAGTGCAAGGACATACAGTGCGGGGACATACAGCGCGGGCTCATACAGCGGAGCAAACAAGGAGGCTGACATATATTGAAGATTTTAATCACGGAAGAGATCGCCGAGGCCGGCGTCAATTTGCTGCGTGAAGAACATGATGTTGATGTTCTAAGGAATCCGGAACAAGACAAACTAATAGATATGATCAGCGGTTACGACGCTTTGGTGGTGCGGGGCAACACCCGGGTCGGCAAGGATGTTCTGCAGGCGGCCAAAAGGTTGCGTGTGATCGGGCGCGCCGGCGTGGATGTGGATCGGATCGATTTGCAAACGGCCACCCAAAAGGGGATTCTTGTTTTGAATTCACCTCAGGGCAGGAGCGCCGCGTCCATTGAATATACGTTCAGCATGCTATTAGCGTTGTGCCGGCATCTGCCGTTGATGAAGGCGGGACTGTCCGGCATCGGCAATGAGCTGCGCAAGAAAGTTCTGGGCATTATCGGGCTTGGACGCGTAGGGATGGGTGTAGCCCGTCGGGCCAAGGCTTTCGATATGGAAGTTGTGGCCTTTGATCCCTTTGTGGTGGAGGATTTCGCCAGGGGGATGGATATTGAGCTTGTGAATTTACCGGCCCTGCTGAAGAAGTCGGATTTTGTGACGCTGCATCTGCCCTTAACGGCGGATTCGCGGCATATTCTGGACGGAGAAGCTTTCGCCGGTATGAAGAGAGGCGTGAAAATTGTCAATTGCGCCCGAGGCGGGCTGATCGATGAGGAGGCTCTGCTGGAAGCTCTGCAGAGTGGCCAAGTGGCGGCGGCGGCGTTGGATAATCTGGAAGTTTATCCGCCCCCGGCTGATTATCTATTATGCAACATGGACAACGTTATTTACACCAGCCATCAGGCGATGGCGACAGTTGAAGGGCATAATGAGGTGTCGGTGAATCTGGCCCGGGGTATTTTGGCGGCGCTGCGTTCGGAGCCTGTGCCGAATTCGATTAATATTCCGTCAATTTCCGGGGATGTTATGGAGACCATCCGTCCTTATCTGGATCTCGTTGAGCGCATGGGGGTGCTGGCGGTGCATCTGGCGGAGGGGCGTCTGCGCCGGTTTGAAGTCAAGTACTTGGGGCGTATCAGTTTGATTGACACCAAAATGCTGACCCGGGCGATTATCAAAGGGATGTTGAATCCTATTTTGCAGGAAGCTGTCAACTATGTCAACGCGCCGGAGGTCGCCAAGTCCCGGGGTATTACTTATAACGAAGTCAACAGCAAGGAGATCGAGGATTTTGCCGATCTGATCTCTTTGACAGTGCGGACGGATACGTCGGAACTGCGCCTTGCGGGTACGATGTTCGGCAGTTCGGGACGTATTGTTCAGATCAATAAAGCCCGGGTGCATTTTGCCCCCGAGGGTTGGCTGCTGATGCTGCCCCATCGGGATAACCCTGGGGTTATTGGCAAAGTTGGTCTGACGCTGGGAACGGCGGGGATCAATATTCGGACGCTGCAGATTTGTCACGCCGATACAGGGGATGTTAATCTGATGATTGTCAGCGCCGAAAGCGATGTGGATCAAGATACCATGAACGCCTTGACCCAGTTAGAGGAGATTGTTTCCGTGAAAAAGGTCTGCCTGGATTTGAAATAACTAATGGATTTGAAGGACGTTATGAGCAATTTGCGTTTTGGCACGGCGGGCATACCGCTGTCAACTCCCAAAAAAACCACCGAGGGTGGTGTGGCGCGGCTTGATGAACTGGGGTTGGGCGCCCTGGAGATAGAGTTCGTTCGCGGTGTTTATTTGAACGACGCCAAGGCGGCCCTGGTTAAGGAACGCGCTGTCGCCCATGATATTGCCTTGAGTTGTCACGCCCCTTATTATATCAACCTCAATTCGCCGGAACCGGAAAAAGTCGCGGCCAGCAGGGCCCGGATTCTTGCCGCGGCGCGGGCGGCTCATTTTGCCGGCGCGGCGAGTGTGGTTTTCCATCCGGCTTTTTATCAGCAGACGCCCCCGGAGGAAGTTTACAAAAAAGTGCGGGACGAAATCATGGGAATTCGGCAAGAGATTGATGAGGTGGGTTACGCTGTGATACTGCGGCCGGAAACCACAGGCAAACCCAGCCAGTTTGGTGATCTGGCGGAAACGGTTCGTTTGGCGCAGGAGGTGCCGGGGGTTTTGCCTTGTGTGGATATCAGCCATATCCACGCCCGTGGCAACGGCGTCTGCAATACATATGACGCGTTTTGCCGCGTTTTGGACACGTTGAGCGAGGCTTTGGGGGAACGATGGAATACTGACGCGCATTTTCATGTTTCCGGAATTGATTATGGTAAGGCAGGTGAGAAGAAGCACCTGATTTTCGCTGAGTCCGACTTAAATTATCTTGAATTGGCGCGCGCCTGGCAGACCTTTGGCGTCAAAGGGACAGTGATTTGTGAGAGTCCTAATCTGGAGACCGACGCACTGATTCTGGCCCAGAGCTTCAAGCAGTTGACAGGGGACAGAGGGAAGACATAATATGGTTTTTGTGGAGGATGCAGAAAGAAAAGAGGATTTTGTTCATTAATATGGAAATTGAGTTTGGTGTCTGGAATATCGAATTACGAATTACGAATTACCAATTACGAATTACCAATGACGATCTATGAATTATGCCTGAACTATGATTTATGAACATCGAAGTAAGAGAGTAGGAGACTCTATGCATATCGGTACGGATTATGCGGAAAAGATAGCGAGAGCGGCTGTTGTCTCTGTTCCCGGTGTGGCGGCGGTGACGTTGCGGCAGCTGTTGGCGGATTGTGGCAGTGCCTTGAGAGCGTGGCAAGTTCAGCCGGCGGAGGTTTCGGCGGACGGGGCTAAGAAGTATGCCGTTTTTTTTCAAAACCGCGGCAAGGTCGATTTGGCTCAGTTGGAAGAAACTCTTAATCGGCTGGATATTAAGCTGACAACACCCGGAGAGAGAGCTTATCCCGCGTTGTTGAGCACGTTGTCGGACGCGCCGCCGGTGTTGTTTTATCGGGGCGTTCTGGATGGGAGCAAGGAAGCTGTGGCTGTCGTGGGCGCCCGCCGCGCTACGGCTTACGGTAAGTCTGCCGCCGCTTATTTTGGCCGGGAGCTGGCGGCGAGAGGATTAGCTGTGGTCAGCGGGCTGGCCAGGGGTATTGATGGGGCCGCCCAGGAAGGGGCCTTAAGCGCCGGTGTAACTTGGGCGTATCTTGGCGGCGGCTTGGATCGGATCTATCCTGCCGAGCACAAAAAGTTGGCCCAAATGGTTATGGAGCGGGGTGCTTTGATCAGCGAGTATCCGCCCGGAACAGCGACTCTGCCTAATTTGTTTCCGGCCCGTAACCGCCTTATCAGCGGCTCGGCCCGAGGCGTTGTTGTCGTGGAAGCCGCGGAGAAAAGCGGCTCTCTGATCACGGTGGATTTCGCCTTAGAGCAGGGTCGTGAGGTTTTTGCCGTACCGGGCCCGATTTTCAGCTCTTTGAGCAAAGGGTGTCACCACCTTCTGCGCATGGGCGCCCATGTTGCGGAGACGGCGGATGATGTTTTGCAGGCGTTGCCTGCGGCAATGGACAAGGCTGATATCCTTCATCCTGTGGACCAATGGACAATTGACGACGGGGAAATGGACAACGGTATCAGCAAGCTGATATCTGACAATGGGGAGTGGGGCCAGGCGCGTGACACGAATTTGGCGCCGGATGGAGACATACAGGATGTACAGGATAAGAATACGACGGCCGGACCCCGAGAGGAATATCAAGATCTGCTTGATTTCTTAAGTGATATCCCTATTCAAATCGACCGGTTGGCTGTTCAGTCGAACCGGCAGCCTCATGAATTGGCTATGGGGTTACTTCATTTGGAACTGGCGGGCTATATTCAACGTTTGCCCGGTCAGCATTATATCTTGGACAGACGTCGCCAAGTTCATGTTTCCACGAACCGATCCGCCGGTCAAGATATAGTAACATAGAAATAAGATTGAGGTAGGTAGGACAATGGCTAAAACCCTGGTTATCGTTGAGTCTCCGGCTAAAGCGAAATCTATCAGCAAAATCCTTTCTCGCAGCTATCAGGTCAACGCTTCTATGGGGCATTTGCGCGATTTGCCGAAGAGCCAGATGGGCGTGGATATCACCAACGATTTTGAACCGAAATACATCGCCATCCGGGGCCGGGGGGATTTGATCAAGAAGCTGCGGGACGCGGCTAAGAATGCCGACAAGGTTTTGCTGGCCGCTGACCCTGATCGCGAGGGAGAAGCAATCTCTTGGCATCTGGCCCATCTGTTGGGGCTTAATCTCAATGATTCGATCCGGGTTGAGTTCAATGAAATCACGAAAGCCACTGTTCAAAGCGCGGTGAAAAACCCGCGCAGGATCAATATGGACAGGGTTGACGCCCAACAAGCCAGGCGGGTGCTTGATCGTCTCGTAGGGTACACCCTGGGGCCGCTGTTGTGGCGCAAAGTCAAAAAAGGGCTGAGCGCAGGACGTGTTCAGTCTGTGGCTGTGCGCCTTGTCTGCGAGCGTGAAGACGAAATCAGAGCTTTTGAGCCGGAGGAGTACTGGTCCCTGCTGGCTCATTTGGTAAGCCAGAAACCAGGCAGCAAGGAGAGTTTTACGGCCAAACTCCTGCAAAAGTCCGGCAAAAAGTATGTTGTCAAAACCCGGGAAGAGATGGATGAGGTGTTGGCGGAGCTTAGTCAACAGGAATTTATTGTTAAAGATGTCAAACAGAAGGAAAAAACTCGCCAGCCGGCGCCGCCTTTTACAACGAGCAGCTTGCAGCAGGAGGCTTTTCGCAAGCTGAGTTTTACGCCGAAAAAGACCATGATGGTGGCCCAGCAACTGTATGAGGGGCTGGAAGTGGGCTCAGACGGCTTGGTCGGTCTTATTACCTATATGCGAACAGATTCGGTGCGCGTGTCCGATACGGCCCGTGACGAAGCCAGAGACTATATTAACCGGAATTACGCAGCCGGGTATTATCCGGCCAAACCCCGGGTGTTTACCACCAAGGGCCGCAGCCAGGACGCTCATGAAGCGATCCGGCCCACGTCGGTTTTTCGCGCCCCGGAGGTGGTTAAGCCTTATTTGAGCCGGGAGCAATTCCGTTTGTACAATCTGATTTGGAGCCGTTTTGTTGCCAGCCAGATGCAGGAGGCTGTTTTTGATACCTTAGCGGTGGATGTGACCGCCGGCGAGTATCTGTTCCGAGCCAACGCTTCGGTGGTGAAGTTTCCGGGTTTTTTGGCGGTCTATGAAGAGAGCAGCGACGACGCCGAAAAAGATCCGGTCGCCAAGCTGACCATTAAGGTGGTGCCGGGGCAAAAACTCACCGCGGAGAAATTCGAGGACAAACAGCATTTTACTGAGCCGCCGCCGCGCTATACGGAAGCGTCCCTGGTCAAAAAACTGGAGGATGAAGGCATCGGTCGCCCCAGTACCTACGCGCCGACCATTGAAACCATTCAGTCCCGAGGTTATGTGGTCAAAGACCAGAAACGATTGATGCCCACAGAGCTGGGTGAGGTGGTGGATTCGCTCTTAACGGAGCATTTTGCCGATATTGTGGATCTGGGGTTTACAGCCCATTTGGAGGAGATTCTGGATACGATTGAAGAGGGGAAGACCCCTTGGAAAAACGTTATCCGCGATTTCTACGCGCCTTTTGAGCAGACGGTTGAGGAGGCCGAGGCCAAAATCGGCAAGATCAAGATTGAGGATGAGGTTTCCGAGGAGAAGTGCGAGCATTGTGGCCGTAACATGGTGATCAAAATGGGCCGCTACGGCAAGTTTCTGGCTTGTCCGGGGTTCCCTGAGTGTCGCAACGCCAAATCTTTGCTGGAGGATATCGGTGTTGATTGTCCTCTCTGCAGTCAGAAGCTGACCATGCGGCGGTCTAAAAAGGGCCGGAAATTCTATGGGTGCAGCGGTTACCCCGGCTGTGAGTTCGTGGCATGGGATAAGCCTGTGCCGGATAGGTGTTCTGAGTGTGGGACTATGATGGTGGAGAAAGCTGCCGCTGGAGGCAAGGTGAAGCATGTTTGTACGAATAAAGAATGCCGGCATCAGGTGACAATTGACAATTGACAATGGACAATTAGAGACAGCAGCGGAGGCGATTATTTGCGGGTTGCGATGTCAATGTATGCAAATCATGAACCGGTATAGCGTTTTCAGGGGTCAGTTTTCAGGAGTTAATCATGGATAATGAAGTTACCATAATCGGCGCGGGCTTGGCCGGTGCGGAAGCCGCTTGGCAATTGGCGCGGCGCGGCGTTAGGGTTCGGTTGTATGAGATGCGGCCGCAGAAAATGACGCCGGCCCATGGGACGGCTTTGTTTGCTGAGCTTGTTTGCAGCAATTCTTTGCGGGCCAATGGGTTAGAGAACGCTGTGGGGCTTCTTAAGGAAGAGATGCGGCGTTTGGATTCTTTGATTGTGGCTGTGGCGGATGCGGTGAGCGTGCCGGCAGGAGGGGCTTTGGCTGTGGACAGGGCTTTGTTCGCGGAGGAGGTTACGCGCCGGGTTTCGGAGCTGCCGGGAGTGACGGTTTGCCGGGAGGAAGTGACGGCTTTGCCGGCGCAGGGTGTGGTGATTGTGGCGACCGGACCGCTGACTTCGGATGCTTTGGCTGAACATATCCGGCAGGTGACGGGAGAAGAGGCTTTGGCTTTTTTTGACGCGGCTGCGCCTATCGTTACGGCGGAATCGGTGGATATGGAGACGGCTTATTGGGCTTCTCGCTATGATAAGGGCGGCGCGGATTATTTGAATTGTCCGATGGATGAGACGCGGTATCGAGAGTTTCGGGAGGCTTTGCTGGCGGCGGAGGTCCATGAGGAGCATTTGGGTCTTGGTGCGGGTGAGATTGCCAAGAGAAAAGTTTTTGAGGCTTGTATGCCTATTGAGGTTATGGCGGCCCGTGGGTATGAAACGATGGCTTATGGTCCGTTGAAGCCGGTGGGTTTGAAGGATCCTCGCTCGGGGCGGACGCCTTTTGCCGTGATGCAGCTGCGCAAGGAGAATGTGGCGGGCAGTTTGCTGAATCTTGTGGGGTTTCAGACCCATCTGCGCTGGGGGGAGCAGGAGCGAGTTTTTCGGATGATTCCCGGGTTGGAGAATGCGGAGTTTGTTCGCTATGGGGTGATGCACCGCAATACTTTTCTGAACGCGCCCCGGGTGCTGGCGGGAGATTGCAGCCTGGGCGGGCAACCGCGGATTTTCTTTGCCGGCCAGATTACCGGTGTGGAAGGGTATGTGGAGTCGGCGGCCAGCGGGCTGATGGCCGGGATCAACGCCCGGAGACGTGTTTTGGGTCTGTCGGCACTGGTTTTTCCTGAGTGTACGGCTTTGGGTGGTTTGGCGCGCCATTTGGCGGGGGCGCCAGCCCGGGATTTCCAGCCGATGAATGTTAACTATGGCTTACTGCCGCCTTTGGAGGAACGGGTTAAGGGCAAGAGAGAGAAGAATCTGCGGATCGCCCGGCGGGCGCTGGCGGCGCTGGAGGATTTTTGCCGGGAGACAGTTCAAGAGGTTGAATGATCGTTACCGGTCAGACCCCAGCCGGAGGGGCTGGAGAGGGCGGCGGGGCACAGGGCGGAGCCTTTTCGAGAGTGGCGGCGCGGGTCTAAGGCCTTTACGCGAAAAGCGCAAATAAGGCAGCCTGCGCTTTTTCTCCGCTCCAAGGCCTAAGACCCGCTGCCGCCACTCTCGAAAAGGCTCCGCCCTGTGCCCCGCCGCCCCCTTCAGCCTCTCCAGCCCCTCCGGCTGGGGTCTGACCGGTCTGATCCGTATCGAATGATCAGGAGACCGGTATGCTTACTTTACGCCTGCACTGTAGCATCATGCTACTTTTTATGTTACAATGAAAAAAATGGGCGTTCCGCATAGGTATAGTAAATATAGAAGCTATACGGCAGGGTGCTTGGAGCCTTGATTGTGACCAATTTAAGGGGCTAAGCACGGGTTTCTTGGCAAGGGATACTTCTAAAGGATGACTCAATGGAGAAAATCTTACAGCAATACAGCCAATATCTGCTGGCCGGTAATTTCTCGGAGATGACCCGTATCGCTTATTTAGGCGATTTGGAGCAGTTTTTTATATTCGCCGCGTCCCGGCATGGCTTGAAAATGGCGGATTTGCCGATAGCCCAAATCGATGGGCTGACGGTTCGCGCTTTTGTTCATGATCTGATGCTTGGTGGTGTCGGAAAAAGAAGTGTGGCGCGGAAGCTTTCATCTGTCAGGTCATTTTATAAGTATGCTATGAGCGAAAACCTGGTGTCGGAAAATCCGGTGCAGTTGATAAAAGCTCCCAAAAACACGCCGAATTTGCCGCGGTTCTTGTTCCGTGAGCATGTTGACAAGCTTTTTATGTCTCCAGCCGCGACCACCCAGCCGCCAACCGCCAGCCACCAACCTCCGGATTTGTCTCCCAAAGATGAATTCGTTTTTTGGCGTGAACAGGTAATTTTGGAACTGTTGTACGGCTCAGGGCTTCGGGTCAGCGAACTGGTGGCGTTGAATTTTGGCCAGATTGATTTGACAAATAAGCTGCTGCGGATTCTGGGCAAGGGCCGCAAGGAGAGGATCATTCCTTTGACGGATTTGGCGGCACGGGCTGTCCGTACTTATAGGGAAAAGAGAGAGTTAATGAGGATGCCGCTTGCCGAGCCGGCTGCGGCCCTTTTGCTTAATTTGCGTGGCGGTCGGTTGACGACCCAATCCGTGCGGCGCATTCTGAACGATTGTGAACGGAAAGCTCAGCTTAATCAGCATATTCATCCACATATGCTGCGGCATACATACGCCACTCATCTGTTGGACGGCGGCGCGGATTTGCGCAGTGTGCAGGAGCTTTTGGGTCATAAAAACCTTTCTTCAACGCAGATTTATACGCATTTGACCAAAGACCGGCTGCGACAGACTTATATGAAGGCCCATCCACGGGCGAAGCTGCCGGATTGAACGGCGGCACTGCATCCCTTCCGGATTTCCTAGGTGACTGCTACAGATCAGACCCCAGCCGGAGGGGGCGGTGGGGCACAGGGCGGAGCCTTTTCGGGAGTGGCGGCAGCGGGTCTTAGGCCTTGGAGCGGAAAAAAGCGCAGGCTGCCTTATTTGCGCTTTTCGCGTAAAGGCCTTAGACCCC
>Ga0082212_10002405_pt1 | contig 27271 bp, 26 predicted proteins | sample TergutNt197P3_FD_71548 | JGI IMG/M metagenome (GOLD analysis project Ga0082212, IMG submission 71548) | Neocapritermes taracua P3 segment gut microbial communities from Petit-Saut dam, French Guiana - Nt197 P3 | ecosystem: Host-associated > Arthropoda: Insects > Digestive system > Gut ...
CAGTTGCGCGGCGCCAAAAGATGAAACGCTTACTTGGCCTGATGGCGCAGAATATGTCGGTCAGGTTAAAGACGGTAAACCACATGGAAAGGGAGCAATGACTTGGCCGAAAAATAACGATTGGGATTTAGGGCAATGGTATGCGGGTCAATGGAAAGACGGTAAATTTCATGGGAATGGAACGATAACGGTTGGTTTTACTGAAGATGGAGATGGCGGATATATATATGAAGGCCAATGGAAAGACGGTAAAAGGAATGGAGAGGGAGTATGGAAGACTTATCGTCACGCCGGCCGCCAAGACTTATATATAGGCCGGTGGAAAGATGACAAATTCCATGGGAAGGGAACATGGACGATTGACGATCATGGCTCAAAATATGAATATATAGGCCAATTTAAAGATGGTAATAAGCATGGGAAAGGAACACTTACCTGGTCTTATCACCCCTTCCCGAGCGGTCCTTTCGATATTGATGATAGCGACGAGTCGCCTGAGGAAGGCAAATATACAGGTCAATGGGAAGATGATAAATACAATGGAGAGGGAACGGAAACTTATTCCGATAATACGGGTGAATACAAATATGCAGGCCAATGGGAATATAAAGATATTGATGAATACAGTGGAGAGCAATATGGAGAGGGAACGATAACTTATCCGGACGGCTCAAAATATGCAGGTCAATGGAAAAATAGAAAAAAGCATGGAAATGGAATACTGTATAATCCGGACGGCAGTATACGTCAAAAAGGAAAATTTCAGGACGGCGAGTATGTCGGCAAGTAGGCGCGGTGGATGAACGGCCGCGGGCACACCGGCCCGTGGAGCGAGATATTGCACACGATTATTCCGTGAAGTTTTTGCGGTTTAATCAAAAGAGCATTTTTATTGAAAAGCTGATATAAATCAGTGCGTGGACCTCAAGAGCGTAAGCGACTCCGTCATGCTGATAAACGCCTCCCCAATTCGGAACGATTATGTACGGTACAAACTCTTCTATAACGGCATGCGGATTAAATTTCAGAGTATTAAACCGTAAAAACCAATAAAAGTTTTCTCTCTCCTTACTCATAAAATAGAATGTAGCGGAAGGAAAACCGTTAAGACCAAACGGATATTTATACTTTTTCAGGCGGTCGCGGTCTATGTTTGAATAGTCTATATCGTTGCCGTATACTATACTATATATTACACCATCAGGGCCTACCTGTTCGGCATAGACATACAGGCCGCCGTCTATCATTAAATAGTTTAGATCCACAACAAAGCTGCGGCTTCCGATCCGCAGGCCGTAGTTTACCGTTTTGAAACTACGGCCTTTTGAATCGAGTTCAAAAGAATGTACTATACGATCCGATTTATCCGAATGTCTTATATTATAAGAATTGTAAGATAGGTCATATCCGGGTATAAAATCGTTAAGCCCGTTATATGTATATAACTCAAAAACGGACAGGCCCAACGGACGTTTGAACGCTAAATTCAGCATGTAATACAGGTTTTCAATTCGGGCATTATTGATTGCATCCGCGTTCTTGTATAAAAATCCGCTTATTTTTTTCAAAAAACCAAGCAGCGGATATTCTTCCGTATTCAGTACCGGAAATACTCCATATATGAATTTAATCCGATGTTCGTCAAAAGCGTCATCGGCATTAAGCCCGGTCATTAGCCCTATATTAAAAAAGCGGTTCTTTAAAATAAGGCCGCTTCCGGCGGCAAAATTTCCTACAAACTGTGCTCTGTTAAATTCGTGTTCATCGGTTTTCTTTTTTCTGGCAGTAAAATTTTTCCGGAAATCTTCGTAGGTTACGGCTCCGGCCCCCAGAAACGGTATGGAAAGCCAGCTGTTGACGCTCTTGAACATCGTATATGACGCATTTAGCGCAATTGTTGCCGGGTATCCTCCATAGTTAAAACCCGCAGCAAAGGATTTAACATCGTTGTCGGGGTCTTCGGACAATAACGACATTGAAGAATTAAACTCGCTTTTGAGCATATTGTCTGGCCAAAGAGTGATTAGAGGAACATCCACCAAACCTTGTGAAAATCCCGCATGACTCGCCGATAAAATAAAAATAACCGACAAATATTGTTTTACCGACCGTAGTTTCATCCGCTTATTCCATTTTATAGCGATGATGTAAGAATAGAAACATCTGCTTAAACAACGAAGACAATCTTTTAAGTTCTGGATTTGCAATAATTCAATTCAGCTGTCAAGAAACATTTGTACGTTGGCGGGGGGATGGTGCAGCTAAATTTTTGATTGACATAACCGGTTATTACAGAGGTACCTTCAAAGATAAAAACATAATACTCATGATAGAATCTTTCAGGGAGACTACTGTTGATGCGAAAAATATCCCGCAATGATTTGTGCTGGTGCGGCAGCGGGAAAAAATATAAAAGATGCCACTTGGATCAAGATATTGCCGAAGGGCGTTTCCCTGCCAAGAACGTCAAGGTTCCGGCCGGCGTTATTTTAAAGACTAACGAACAAATAGAGGGCATAAGAAAGAGCTGCATCCTCACAAGGGACATCCTCGACATGGTTGCGGAAAAAATCAAAGAGGGTGTCAGCACCGACGAAATAAATACATGGGTGCACGACTATACTGTTTCGCGCGGAGCCATCCCCGCGCCCTTGAATTATAACGGTTTTCCCAAAAGCGTTTGTACCTCAATAAACAATGTGGTATGTCACGGCATACCGGACGATACGCGCTTAAAAAACGGCGACATTGTAAATGTTGACGTGACGTGTATTTTAAACGGCTATTACGGAGACGCCAACAGAATGTTCTGCATAGGCGATGTAAGCCCTGAGGCATTGAAACTCGTCAGGGTTGCGAAAGAGTGCCTTGACATAGGCATTGAGCAGGTGCGCCCCTATGCCGACATGGGCATGATCGGCTACGCGATAGAAAGCCACGCTAAAAATAACGGCTTCAACATTGTACGCGATTACGGCGGCCACGGCATAGGTTTGAAGTTCCACGAAAATCCGCATGTACATCATTACGGCGCGAAAAACAGGGGGATAGTAATGGTTCCCGGAATGACTTTCACTATAGAACCCATGGTCAACGCGGGACATTATGATACTCAACTGCTTGACGACGACTGGACTGCCGTCACCGCGGACGGGTCGCTGTCCGCGCAATGGGAACATACGCTGCTCGTTACGGATGACGGAGTAGAGGTTTTGACGGCCTGACCCTTGGTCTATGAGGAGATTCCCTTTAACACGAACATCCCGTACTCGGCAAAGTAGTTCGGCGCGAAAATCACTTCGCGGCTTTTGCCTTCGCGGTTTACTTTAAAGTGAAGTCTCTTTTCTATCGGGTAACCGTTTGCGCCGCAGTACCTTTCAAAGTCTTTGATTGTCACCATGTGTATGTTGGGAGTATTGTACCATTCGTATGGGATGGAGTTTGATTTCGGCATGCTGCCGCGCCATGACAGTTGACGGCGTATCGGGTAGTAGGCAAAATTCGGGAAGCTCACGATAGCCTTTTTGCCTATGCGTATGATTTCGTTTATGATGAACCCCGGTCTCTTTGTGCTTTGCAGAGTTTGGTTGAGTATTACAAAATCGAACGAATTGTCCCTGTAATCGGTCAGGCCCTCGTCTATGTCGGCCTGATAGCAGTACAAGCCTTTCTCAAGGCAATGACTTAGCCCCTCTTCGGATATTTCAACGCCGTAACCCTTGATGTTCTTTTTTTCACCAAGCAAGGCGAGAAGCGAACCGTCACCGCAACCCAAATCAAGGACGCTTGAACCTTCGGAGACTAATTCAATTACGAGATCGTACCCTATATTTTCATATATTGTCATTTCTTTTTCTGATCTCATCGTGTTGTCTCCTTAAAAAGTTGGATATGTTTTTTTGCAGAAGCCCGTTATCGACCAGAAACGAGTCATGCCCCTTGTCGGTTTCGATATTGGTATATACGACGTTTTTTCCGTTTCCGCGAAGCGCCTGAACAATATCCCTCGACATGGCCGGCGTATACAGCCAGTCCGATGTGAAGCTTATTACAAGGTAATTCGATTTTACTTTTTCAAAAGCGGGAATTAAGCTGCCGTTATAGCTTGACGAGAGATCGAAGAGGTCGATGGCTCTTGTTATATATAAGTACGAGTTGGCGTCGAAGCGGTCCACGAACTTGTTTCCCTGATGGTGGAGGTACGATTCTACCATGTATTCGGTACTGAACGAAAAGGCGTCGGGATCGTTTTCCTGAAATTTGCGTCCGAAACGCTCGTGCATGTTTTGCTCGCTCAGGTACGTTATATGCGCTATCATTCTGGCCAAACTCAGGCCCGAGCCAGGTATTGCTTTTCCGTAGTAATTCCCGTTGTTCCAGTTTGTGTCGTTTATGATGGCCTGCCGTCCCACCTCGTGAAAGGCGATGCCCTGCGCCGAAAGCCTCGCGGATGTCGCTATGGCAATGACCGAGTGTACCATGTCGGGATACAGTATTGACCACGCAAGCGACTGCATGCCGCCCATTGAGCCGCCGGCCGCCGCGAGAAGTTTGGTTATGCCCAGATGAGTTATAAGGCGGTACTGAGCTTTTACCATGTCGAAAATAGTTACCATGGGAAAGTCAAGAGCGTACCGGCTGCCCGTAACGGGATTCGTCGATGCCGGGCCGGTCGAGCCGTTGCAGCCGCCTATTGTGTTGCTCGATATGATGAAGTATTTATCGGTGTCGAAAGCCTTGCCCGGCCCTATATAAAGGTCCCACCAGCCGGCGGCTTTTTCATCGGGATGGTTGTACCCCGCGGCATGCGCAGAACCTGATAGGGCGTGCAGGATGAGTATAGCGTTATTTTTTTCGGCGTTGAGTTGGCCGTATGTTTCGTATACGATGGTTACCGGAGCGATTTCCCTGCCTGATTCGAGTTCAAGCCTGTCAAACGTGAATTGCCGGGGAGCGACTATTCCTGCGCTGTTTTCTTTGTCCATAAAAAATCTTCCTTTGTGAGTTCACAAAATCAACGGGAAGATTCCATAATGAAAAGCGGAGCAGCAACGCGTGCGTGGATGCCTGCAGTCTCATCTTCCGGAATATTCCGTTGGAATTGGCACCTCTTTACAAAAACTTGTAACGGTTGCCGTGGCTTCACAGGGCCAGTCCCTCCGCCACTCTGGATAAGACAATTATGTATCACACAGATATTAACAGGGTATTTGTCAATAAAATTTGAGGCAATCAGAAATTATTTTTTGATCAGCAAATTATAGTTTCGTATTATGAACCATCAAATACGGAAAGCCGCGCCGATGAGAAACTGATGGCCGCCCGCAACATTAATCTTTTGTTTCTCTCTGACTCGTTGATATAGGTATGGCTCTGTCCCTCCGGTCTTATCCGCTTTATCGCCCAAAGTTATGGATGACCAGCCTATGTTGTATTCTACAAAAAAGCCGAGATACGGGAAAAAAGCTATTTCTACTCCGCCGCCGCCTAAGGCGCTGAAAGACAGATCGCCGGCTCCGTCAATAACGCCGATGGCTCCTATTCCGTAAATATTGAACTCCGTCATTAAAAAGTAATAACTATATCTTAGTCTCAATCCGAAGTCGAAAGAGTTAAACATAGTATAACCGCGCTTTTCCCACATACTCTCTAATTTTTCATCAAAAAGGGTCGGCGCCGCGGATTCCCTGTTTTTGGGAAAATAACGGCCGGTATAGCGAGCTAAGATATCTGCGCCTATTGGCTTTGTAGGAATAGGAATATCTATTTCGACAAAGAACTGGTGTCCTTCTTTAAAGTAATTATTGAAATCGCTGTTATCGGTTTTCACCGTATTCGGATTATAGGCCGCCCTAAAGATGCTATAATTGCCGGTTATGTCGTCCTTTCTCTTTTTTTTGTATTCATCAATTTTTCTTTGATATTTTTCGTATTCCGATTGATCTTCTTTTGTCAATTTGTCCCGATTCTGAGTTATTTCATAGCGCTTTTCTTCGGCCAACATTTTGTCCTGAAATTTGAGAACCTTCTTTTCGTCGCCTTTCAGAAGATATTCCGATAAAAGAGTACAGGCTTCTTTGAAAAAAGTTTTTGATATTTCACTTCTTATGCTTACGGTTTTAACTCTTCCGAGTTTTACCTCGCCGGTTGATTTATCGAGCATCTTCGCCGTAATAAATATGTACTTATCTCTCGCGCGGATATAGCCATACGCTATATAGTCAACGCTGCCGGATGCCATAATATTTTTGAGGCCGTTTTCATCATTAGAACCCAGACTCATTTTAAGTTCTTCAGCCGAAAGACCGGCGCTTACCGCGTTAATATCGGTTACGCGGTAACCGGCGTTCAGAAATTCTTCTTTTAAAATAGTGTCGGCGGTTGTTTTCATGTCTGCCGTTACGCCGTCCGCGCTGAAACCGTTGACAAAAACCTTGTCTCCGGATTTTCCCCATACGCAGTACGGCAGAATAACGGCTAAAAGACAGAGTATTATTTTATTTTTCATTTTATTGCACCTATTCCCAATGATTAGTTCTGAATGTGACGCCGGCTATTACCTGAGGACCCTCAAAATTTATTTTATCCTCGCCCATGGGAACATAACCCATATTGAATTCCGCGAACAAACCTACATTAGGTATAAGCGAAATTTCAAATCCTGTTCCGCCTATCGCGCCCCATTTCGCGAATGAGACCTTTTTCGCGCCTGGAGACTTGGGGTCTTTCAAGGCGTAATTAAAACGCGAAGCCGCGTTTAAGTATAACGATGCGGCGGAGCGCAGCAGATAAAAAGAACCGACGAAGCGGATTCCTATATCGCCGCTGTAAATATCGATACGGCTGTTTGCGCCCGGCTCGGACATAAAATCGCCTACGCGATTTTCATAATGAGTTGATGTTCTAACGCCCGATATGGCCGATTTTGAAATGTTGAACCTTCTGTAAGTTCCGCGCGCGTAAATATCTACTCCGTCGCCTACAGGGTCTTTATAACGCAAAAAGAAGATGTCGCCCATAACAAGAAAAGACGAATCGTAGAGTTTGTTCATATAACCGTTCATTGTACCGAACATTCCCGGAGCGCTTCCCCCAACCCTTATTACCGGGGAATACGAAAGCGATTCGTCGCGCCTTTCCGAAGAGGCCTTTATTGACGCGGAGCCTTTGAGATAATCGCCTTCTATCTTGTTCATGCTTTTTTCGAACTGCTCTATATCTTCTTTAAATTCTTCGCGAGGGTCTTTTTTTCCGAAAAATCCGCCTATGCTTTTGGGGTCCGTAATAAGAAATTTCCCCAAGGCTCTGGCCGCCCTGTCGGTATATTCAGCTTTTGAGTAGGAAAGCTCTCCGGTTCTTACAATAAAACCGTTGTGCAACAGCGTAGCTGTTATTTTTATATCCGAATCCGTATGTATCTCTCCGTAAATCAGATAATCCGCTTTAATGGCCGAGGCAAGTTTACCTAAATTTGCTTGTGAACCCATAAGTTGATTCAATTCGGCGTTACTGAGAAAAATTCTTACTTCATCGTCGCTTATAAGCGAATACGAGGAAACCAAGGATTCGGACATATAATCAGGCACCTCGGCCGCTATACGTTTGGCGTATTCCCCGCTATATTTGAACGGCGTGATATAAATTTTTTTTTCGGCTGCCTGCCCTAACGCGATGCATGGAATAAAAAAAGAAAGCAGGATAAACGTTAAATGTCTCATGCGGAGTTTCCTTTTAAGTAAAGTATAATTTAATTCATGTATCTTCCTTGTTATATGGACGCAAACAAGTATTCAATGAGCCATCTCTGCCAGATCGTAGATAAGCCTTTCGGATGCGTCCCAGCCGAGGCACGGATCGGTTATGGATTTGCCGAACTCGTTGCCGTTGGAGTTCTGCGCCCCCTCAAGCAGATAGCTTTCAACCATAAGTCCCTTGATTACGCCCTTGAGCGAGTCGGAATGATTCCGGCTGTTCATGACCTCCTTCGCTATTCTGGGCTGCTCGTGAAAAAGTTTGCCCGAATTGGCGTGGTTTGTGTCTACTATAATGGCAGGGTTAGAAAGTCCGCGCTCTCTGTATATGTTGGCGGCTTTCGCGAGCGATTCATAATGATAGTTCGGCTGCGGCTTGCCGTCCTTGTCAACAGCTCCCCGCAGTACGGCATGGGTCAAATCGTTTCCGTCTGTCTTGACTTCCCATCCGGTGTAAACAAGCACATGAGAGGATTGCGAGGCCAATATTGAATCGAACATTACTCCGAGGTCGCCGGATGTCGGATTTTTCATGCCTACCGGTATGTCAAAGCCGCTTGCAGTAAGGCGGTGCTGCTGGTTCTCGACGGAGCGCGCGCCTATGGCGACATACGAAAGCACATCCGAAAGGTACGGGTAATTTTCGGGATAAAGCATTTCATCGGCTGCCGCGAGCCTTGATTCGTTGAATATTCTTATGTGCATATGTCTTATGGCCTCAAGGCCGCTGACCATATCGGAATCTTTTTTGAAGTCGGGCTGGTGGAGCATTCCCTTGTAGCCGAGCCCGTTGGTTCTCGGTTTATTTGTGTAAATGCGCGGAATGATGAATATTTTGTCTTTGACCTTTTCCTGAATTCGCGCGAGGCGTTTTACATATTCGCTGACGGCATCTTCATGATGCGCGGAGCAGGGACCTATTATGAGCAGGAGCCTGTTGTCCATGCCCGTGAATATGTTTCTTATCTCTATATCACGCTCCGTTTTTGCCTTTGCGAGGTCTTCTTTAAACGGATATTTTTGCTTCAGTTCTTCGGCATTCGGAAGTTTTCTCACGCATTCGAAACTCATTTTTTACCTCTTTATTGCCTTTTACGTAATAGGCCGCTGAGAATCAATTAAAAAAAGCCGACGCGTTTTTAAAAATCTTCATACCGTCGCTTTCCGCGGGCATTTCTTTGCCGTTTCTGCGTAAATCTTCCCTGAGAAGCGTCCAATCGTCCCGCTGGCAGAAAAACATCCCGCGTTCTGGGTGCGGCATCATGCCGAGAATCCTCCCGGTCGTGTCGCAGAGGGCGGCTATATCGTTTATTGAACCGTTCGGATTCGCGGGGAACTCGCCGCCCGCTCTTTGCATATCCTCTTTGGCGTAACGCATGGCTACTAATTTTTTTTCTTCGATGGCCGATACGGTGTCTGCCGGCGCGTAAAAATTGCCTTCGCCGTGGGCGACCGGAATATGAAGCGATTCTATGCCCTTGAGGAAAACCGAGGGGTTGTCTTTCTCAACGATGAGGTCTACCCAACGGCATTGGTAGCGGAATGTATTATTGGTAATCAGCGCAGCCTCTTCACGCCACAGGCCCGACAGGTTGGGCAAAAGGCCCAGATTGGCCATTACCTGAAATCCGTTGCATATTCCGAGCGTTAAGGTATCGCGTTCGGTGAATTTTTTTATTTCGTCGAACAGGTTGTTTTTTATTCTGTTGGCGAGAGCCTTTCCGCTGCCGGTATCGTCGCCGTAAGAAAATCCGCCAGGAAATACGAATATCTGGCAATCCCTGAGCGTTGACGGCGAGGCTATAAGGTCGTTTATATGCACGATTCGCGGGGCGGCGCCGGCGTATTCAAAGGCGGCGCTCGTCTCCTCGTCGCAGTTTATTCCGTATCCTGTAAGAACTAAAACTTTTGGTTTAACCATATTAAAATTCCGCGAAAACTCCTTTGTACGCCGCCGCCGCTTCGTCAACTTTAAGGTTGATGACCGTCGTGCTGCCCGAGGTAATTTCAATTTTGTCGCTGCCCGTTACCTCGCCTATATTTACACAAGGCGTTCCCTCAAGGAGTGATTCAAAATCTTTTTTGTTTTGCGGCGCGACTGAACAGAGAATGCGTCCCTGAGATTCCGAAAAGAGTAAAATATCGTTCCGCAGTTTTGTATTTGCGCGGGATAGATCGACGCTGTATCCCAAAAGACCGGCAACGGCCGATTTCGCGAGCGCGACGCCTAATCCTCCTCTTTCGAGGCTTATTGCCGAGGCGACAAAGGGCATTGCCCTCTCAAATGCCCTGTAATTTTTTGCGAAAGAGGCGGCGTCAACATCGGGCACATTGCCGCCGCTTTGTTCCATGAGAGCAAGGTATTCGCTGCCTCCTGTCTCGTCTCTTGTCGCGCCGATTAAATATATAAAGTCGCCTTCCTTTTTGAAGTCAAGGCTTTGGCAGTTCCTCCAGTCGTTCGTCACGCTTATGGATGATATTAAAAGAGTAGGCGGAATCGAAACCGTTATTTTGTTTCCGGTTTCATCGTACCCTGAAAAATCATTAAACATGCTGTCTTTGCCCGATATAAAGGGGGTTCCGTATGCGACAGCCGTATCGTAGCAGGCGCGCGCGGCCTCTTTCAATTGCCCAAGCCGCGCGGGATTATTTGAGTCGCACCAGCAAAAATTATCGAGAAGGGCCAAAACGTCGAGGCTCCCGCCCGCGGCTATCGCGCCGCGCACCGCTGTATCGATTGAGCAGGCCGCCATGCGGTACGGGTCAAGCTCGCTGTATGAGGGGTACAATCCGTGCGAGAGGATTACGGCCTTGGGAGAATCAAATACCGGCTTTATTGCCGAGGCGCTTCCGTTTACGCGTCCCTTGCCCTGCAAGGGCTTTATTACCGAAGCGCCTTGAACCTCATGGTCGTACTGGGATGATATAAATTCAAAACCGCATGTATTGAGACGCGATACCATTTTTATAAACACGTTGTTCATATCGTCAGGCTCGCCGAAAACGGCTTCCTTGTACGCCGGCTTTTCGTATGACGAAACAAGAATTTTTACCGGCAATCCCTCGTGCAGGAATTCCATATCCATATCGAATATTTTTTTGCTGCCGCTTATGACAACGCCGCGCCCGCTTGATGTAAAACGTCCTATCTTTGAGACCTCAACGCCCCGGCTCTCCATAAGTTCAAAAAAGGCTTTGAGCGAATTGTCGGGGATTGCCAAGGTCATGCGTTCCTGTGATTCGCTTATCCATATTTGCCAGGGAGCCATCCCCGGATATTTTAATAAGACATCGTCAAGGTTTACCTCAAAGCCTCCGGATTCTCTCGCCATTTCGGCGACAGAGCATGAGAGGCCGCCCGCGCCGTTATCGGTTATGGAGTGGTAGAGGCCCATATCCCTCGCTTCTTTAACTATGGCGTCCGAGAGTTTTTTCTGGGTTATAGGGTCGCCTATTTGTACCGCAGTTGAGGGGCTTCCGAGGTTCAGGCTTTCAGATGAAAATGTCGCGCCGTGTATGCCGTCCATGCCGACGCGTCCGCCTGCTACTACGATGTTGTCGCCGGGCAAGGCTCGTTTTTCGGTAAACGGCGCTCCGTTTACGGTTGAGGGACTCAATCCTACTGTCCCCACAAATACGAGCGGTTTCCCCCTGTAGCGGTTATCGAAATACACAAAGCCCTGCGGGGTCGGGATGCCCGATGTATTGCCGCCCGCGTTGACTCCGCGTATTACACCGTCCATGATTTTTCTCGGCTGGAGCATGGCGTCGCCGCCTTTTTTGCGGTAAAGCGCGGCCGTATCTTCCGGGTCGCCGAAACAGAACCCGTAACGGTTCGCTATGGGTTTGGCGGCCATGCCGAAACCTATGGCGTCCCTGTTGACGCCCACAATGCCTGTTATCGCGCCTCCGAACGGGTCGAGGGCGCTCGGGCTGTTGTGGGTTTCAACCTTGTCTGATATTATGTAGTTGTCGTCAAAGACAATGCCGCCTGAATTGTCGGTAAAGACCGAGACGCAAAAATCCGCGGCGCCTTTTTCTTCGCGTATGCGGTTTGTGGCCGCCTTTATGTAATGCTTGTAGATGCCGTCGTGTATGTCATCGATTGAGGCCGCGAATATTGTATGCTTGCAATGCTCGCTCCATGTTTGGGCTATGGATTCAAGCTCTATGTCGAACGGGTCGCGCTTTTCGGTTTCATGAAAATATTTTTTTATTGCTTTGAGGGACGGCATATCAAGGGCAAGGGGGCCGCGCCTGCTTCTATCATTTTCGGCTATGCCTTCGCGGCCTATCGCGGCAAGCTCTTCGTCGCTTACGTTTAAAGATACTGTACCGGCGTCAGGGTTATTTGATATGTTTACGACCGGCATGGAATTGCCCATGCCTCCGCTTGATATATAATCCTGTCTTGTCTTTATGTTTGCCGTTTGTATAAGCGGATTGTACAGTTCCGAGGCTATGAGGTTAATATCGGAGCCGCATTCGAAAAACCATGTCACGCTTGAGAATACTCCCCTTTCGTGATCCATTTTTTTTTTGAGCAAATCCTCGATTGATTCCCTGACGGTATGGGCTGCGTTATCGGTCACGCCGGGCAGAAAGCCTATTTGCACGGCATAATCGAAGCGTTCGGGAATGTACGGACTGTTTATTAAAAAATCCTGAGTAACCGGATTTGTCAGCGCGGAAGCGGCTTTTTTTGCCTCTTCAGGCGTCAGCGCCGCGTTTATAAGGTAATTGTCGCTCGCGACAAGGGCTGTTACATCGCGGCCCTTGTTGTTCAGGCTTTTCATCAGCCCTTCTCCACGAAAATCGGTTACGGTGCAGAAAATTTCAAATCTGTATAGCGCTTCCATGATTTTTCTATGGCTCAATTAGAATCCCTTTATGTCAAGCCCTAAAAAATGGGCAAAAGGCTTGACGTTTTTTAAGTTGTTTTATCTTCTGTTATTGTAATACAGGTCAATAGCTCAATTAGGCAGAGCAACGGTCTCCAAAACCGTAGGTTGGGGGTTCGATTCCCTCTTGGCCTGCATTAATTTTCCCTTGACACCGGCAACATTCGCAAAACAATGAAGAGCAACGCTACCCCGTCCGGCTGATCAGCGGTATCGCTATTATTTTTATCTTGATTTATTACCCTGTTTTTGGTACCGGTACAAATCGATTCGTAAAAGCGGAGGGATATATGAGCAGAGTTGCCGTAGTACGCTGTGATGATTACAGCGATGATAATGTTTTTCGGGCTATGGAGACCGCGCTCGGCCTTTTGGGCGGCATGGAGACTTTTATCAAAGCCGGAGAGAAAATACTCCTCAAGCCGAATCTTCTCGCTCCGGCTTTGCCCGAAAAATGCGTTACGACCCACCCCGCTGTGTTCAAGGCGGCGGCAAAAATAGCGCAGTCGGCAAAAGCCGAACTCTCTTACGGAGATTCTCCGGGGTTCAGCTCAATGGAAGCCGCGGCAAAAAAAAGCGGAATCTACAATGAGGCCGCCGCCCTTTCCATACCTGCCGCCGACTTCACGAACGGCGTCAAAGCGCACTATCAGGACGGCAAACAAAACAAACTCTTCGTCATCGCCAAAGGCGTCGCGGATTGCGACGGCCTTATAAGCATCTGCAAACTAAAGACACATGGATTTCAAAAATATACAGGCGCGCTCAAAAACCAGTTCGGCTGCGTTCCCGGAATGCTTAAAGGCGAGTTTCACGTAAAGATTCCTGATACCGATGATTTCGCCCGTATGCTTCTTGATTTGAACGCGCTCATAAATCCAAGGCTGTACATAATAGACGGAATCATGGCAATGGAAGGCAACGGACCCAACGGAGGCGATCCCGTTAAGCTGGGGGCGCTGATTGTCTCAGACGATCCGATCGCGGCCGACAGCGTTGCCTGCCGCATAATGAACATAGACCCGCGGCTCATCCCTACCGTAAGGCTCGGAGGCGAACTCGGTTACGGGCAGTCCGACATCAGCAATATAACCTTACTGGGAGATAATCCTGATTTATTTATACGCAGCTCTTTCAAGATAGACAGAACGCCGCTCGGACCGGTTAAAGCAAAAGGAGTCATGAAATTTGTCGGCAACAGAATAGTCCCAAAACCCGTCATAGACAAAAAACGCTGTTTGAAATGCGGAGTATGTATAAGGATGTGTCCGGCAAACCCGAAAGCCATTGATTGGCCGAACGGAAATACAAAAGAAATACCCGTATATAATTACGGTATATGCATCAAATGTTACTGCTGTCAGGAAATCTGTTCCGAACACGCGATAAAACTCGAAAAACCCTTAGCAAGAAAACTCATAGGCAAAGTGTCCGGTAAAAATTAGCGGCGTCCCATAATAAGAGTTGAAAAAGAGTTGAAAACTTTTGAAAATCGCGAATCTTACGCGTTATTTGCGCCCAGGAAAGCTGATGATTAAAGAGAGACCTAAATATATGATACGGGAATAATATAATCCTTTTCCCCCAACGGCAGATGGGTTGGAGCCAGACATAGCGCCCCGCCTGCCGCAACTTCTTTCTTAAACCGGGAAAGGACTGCAAAATTCTTGATGTCGCCAGCGTTTGGATTTGTTTTTTGTTTGACTTCCAAAGGATACAATTTACCATTTTCTTCTAAGATAATATCCACTTCACGCTTATCCTTATCATTATAAAAATAGATGGCCGGAGATTGAGCGTTATGCCAATAGCTCTTCAAAATTTCGGAAACAACATACGTTTCCAAAATAGCTCCGGAAAACGCTCCGTTTTCAAGCGTTTCAGGCGTATTCCATTTTGTCAGATAGCACACAAGCCCTGTATCCATAAAATATAACTTAGGAGTCTTTATAACGCGATTTGTCAGATTATTGGAATACGGTTTCAGCAAGTACACAAGCCCGGAAGTTTGCAGAATAGACAGCCATGACTTTACCGTTGTTTCATTGATGCCGATTTCTCCGGCGATATTGGAATAATTAAGTACTTGAGAAGTTCTGGCCGCCAATGCCCTTACGAAATTAGCGAACTGGAGTTCATTGGAAACCTTTATGATTTGTTTGATATCCCGTTCTATGTATGTCTGCATATATGAATCATAAAACAAATTCCAATCCCTATCCGTTCCTTTGAACAAGGCAGGATAGGAACCTTTCCAAATACGATGGAAAATATCTTTTGTCCCTTTGTTTGTTTTTTCTTTTTTTGTCAGAAACTTTTCCGTTGGCAAAAATGGAGCCGTATCCGGCATATTGTCTTTTTCAGCCTGAGAAAAACCCTGCAAATTCAGGATGCCGGCCCTGCCTGACAGACTTTCGGTCACATTGGCCATCAGGTTGAACTGTTGGGAACCTGTAATCCAATACATACCTTTCTTTTTTTCCGAATCGATGATGGTTTTGATATACGGAAGCAATTCCGGAGCATATTGTATTTCGTCAATCAATAAAGGCGGTTGGTGCCGTTCCAAAAACCTTCTGGGGTCTTCTTTTGCCAGTTCCCGTTCATTCAGGGTGTCTAATGAAACATAGTTTCTTTTTTTCGATTCGCAATTTTCAAAAACGGTAGCTTTCCCAACCTGCCTGGGACCGGTAATAAAGACTACGGGGAAAAAATTGCTTGCCTGCTTAATGGCTTTTTCTAAAGTTCTTTTAATGTACATGTCATCTCCGACTAATCCGGTTTTCAAAACCAGATTAGTCGGAAATATTTTTAAAGTCAAGCAGATAAAAAGAGAATGCGGCGGCGCGCAAACGCCTTGTCTTTGCAGTTATCTATGCGCAAAAAAAAGAAAAGCGGCAATAAAAAAATTTATTGACTTAGAGACAAAATATAAGGGATGCAACCTTAAACTAATACGCAGGAGCAAGACCTTAACAGGCCACACAGATTTATATGATACACGGCAATATCCTCGACACCATCGGCAACACGCCGTTAGTGCGCATAAACCAAATGAATCCAAATCCGGCTGTTGAACTTTACGCCAAAGTTGAAGGCTTCAATCCCACAGGCAGCATCAAGGACAGAATAGCGCTCAAAATGATAGAACAGGCCGAATCCGAAGGAGTCCTGACAAAAGACAAAATCATCATTGAGGCCACTTCGGGCAATACGGGCATCGCGCTGGCTATGATAGGCTCGGTCAAGGGTTACCGGGTACAGATTGTAATGAGTTCAGCGGTGTCAATCGAACGGCAAAAAATGATAAAGGCCTTTGGCAGCGAGATTATTCTCACCGCTCCCAAACTGGGAACAGACGGCGCGATAATAAAAGCAAAAGAGTTGGTCGCGGCAGCGCCTGATAAATATTTTAATCCTAATCAGTTTTCCAATGAGTACAATAAAATCGCCCACTACAACACTACCGCCAAGGAGATATGGACGCAAACCAAGGGACGCGTGACGCACTTCGTTTCGGCCCTCGGCACTTCGGGCACGCTGATGGGAGTCGGCATGATGCTCAAGAAACGGAATCCATCGGTAAAGATAATAGAGGCGCAGCCGGTCAAAGGACATTACATACAGGGGCTTAAAAGCCTTGCCGAGGCTATTGTCCCAGAAATATACGACGTGAACGAAATCGACGAAAGCATACTCATCGACACCGAAGAGGCATACGAAACAGCCAGACGAATAGTTCGTGAAGAAGGTATATTCGTGGGCATGTCCAGCGGAGCGGCAATGCTGGCCGCTATCAAAAAAATAGAAAAGCTGAACAGCGGCGTAATGGTGGTTATATTTCCCGACAGGGGCGAGAAATATCTCAGTACCAACTTGTTTTTGGTATAACGATAGGCATGCATAAACAAGAGAGCACGCAGTATGCGCGCCAGATTACCCCTGTCCTTGACTCAAAATTTTCGTAAACTTTTTAAGTTACTATACTTCCATCTGTTTAATTCTTTAAAAAATTCCAACCTAAGGATAAATTTTGAATACTTGTAAAAAAAGCACATCAAATAAATATTTGACAAAGTGTGACCTATAAGCTACAATGTGAATATGTATGAAATAGAGTTAACAGAAGTATTTGAAGATTGGCTAAGCAAATTAAAAGATTCCAGAACAGTTAAAATTATAACTGCCAGATTAGAAAGAATGAGAAATGGAAATCTTGCTGACTTCAAACATTTAAAAAACGCAAGTAACATTTATGAATTGAGAATAGATTATGCAAAAGGGTATAGGATATATTTTGCTAAACAAAACAATAAATTAATTATAATCCTTTGCGCCGGAGATAAGAAAACACAAACAAAGGATATAAATAAAGCACAAGAAATATTGAAAGAGGTAATTAAAAATGATAAAAACCAAAAAATTTGATATGCTGGATTATCTTAAAACTGAAAAAGATATAAAAGAATATCTTGAAGTTGCTTTTGAAATGGCGGCAAAAGAAAATGATATTGGGTATGTAACCGATGCGATTGGTATTGTTATAAAATTAAGGGGCATGACTGAAATTGCCAAAAAATCAGGCGTAAGCCGTGAAAATTTATATAGATCATTTTCCAATAAAGGCAACCCTGAGTTAAAAACAGTTATGAAAGTTATTAATTCTTTAGGGTTAAGGCTATCTGTCAATCAAGGGCATCCTTAAAGAAAACATAATCCGGCATAAAACAGAGAGATATAACTCAGAGCAAATCAACCTTTTACGACTTTCACATAAAACTTCCTGTTTCTCGGCGGGTCGAACTCGCAGAAAAATACAGCCTGCCATGTTCCAAGCGTGATTTTGCCGCCGTCAATTATGAGCGTTGCGCCTGAACCAACGGCGCTCGCTTTCAGGTGGGCAGCGCTGTTGCCCTCAGCATGACGAAACTCCGCCCGGTCCGGGAAGGCTTTATCAAAACCGAGCAACAGGTCGCGCACAACATCCGGATCGGCGTTCTCGTTTATTGTAATACCTGCCGTTGTATGCGGGCAATAGACTAAAACGATGCCTTCTTTTACAAGGCTTTTGGATACGGCCTCGCGAACCTGCGGAGTGATATTGTAAAAATCGGCGCGCGGAGCTGATAGGGAGTATTCGTAAAGCATAGATTTAAATTTCACTCCCCAGTTTCCTGGCCTGCTCCAATTCGGCGCGCCCTTCAATCTCGTCGGCGACATCGAGCCCCGGGGCGACTATAATTCCGGATTCCTGCCATTTCTGGTAGGCGCATATATCCCGAAACATGGCTATGGAAGACTGCGCAGCCTGATCGGTATCGTCGCCGCAAGTCATCAGCAATACGGCGCGCTTGATTTTGGTGCCCTCTTTCAACAGGGCATACATGCGGTCTATAGCCTGTTTCAACTGTGAAGTGACGCCCCAAAAATAAACCGGCGAGGCCAGCACAAGCGAGTCGGCGCGGCGCAGAGCGTCAAGTATTTGCTGCATATCGTCTTTCTGCACGCATACGCCCTGTTCCTCAAAGCAATGTTCACAGCCGATGCAGCCGCCGATCTTCATGCCGGCAACGCGGAATAAGGTAACACTATGACCGGCGGCATTCGCGCCGTCGGTAAAGGCAGCCGCCAAGCGCGCGCTGGATGAGTTTTTGCGGGGCGAACCGGTAAGGACTACAATATTCTTGCTCATTATTTTACTCCGTAAAATGTGAAATATGCCGCCATTTTGCCATGCCGCAGTTTGATTGTCAAAGAAAAAGCAAGATTACAGGCCGTAGCGATAAGAGGGAGATTCGCCTCCCCCTTACCAATCCCCCACGACGCTTGCCGAACAGGACGTTCAAATGCCGACGCGCGGCAGGACGCCGCAAAAGGCGTCGGCCAAAACGACTTTAGAATGTACCCGATGATTCGGTATTTGCCTCAATCAATCCTAATAAGATTAGGCCTGTTTGTTGTAGTACCGTCGCCAAGTTGACCATAGGCATTAAATCCCCGTACCCAAAGAGAGCCGTCATTTTTTATGACTGTAGTATGATAACTGCCCGCTGAGACTGTTTCCCAGTCTGTGTCTGTCCCAATCCGGAAAGGTTCAGGGTAATCTTCTACTCCAGCGCTGGGACCAAGCTGTCCCCATGTCCAGAGAGAGTTATTATTTTTGATGGCTGCAGTGTGATAAAAGCCTGCTGTGACTATTTTCCAATCTGTAGCTGTCCCAATCCTAATAAGGTCTTTCCTGTCTGTTGTAGTGTCGTCGCCAAGTTGGTAATTAGCATTCAACCCCCACCCCCAAAGAGAACCGTTATTTTTGACAACTAAAGTGTGATAACTGCCCGCTGAGACTATTTTCCAGTCTGTGTCTGTCCCAAGTTTGGTAGGAACAGGGTAGTCTTCTACTCCAGCGCTGGGGCCAAGCTGTCCCCATCTCCAGAGTGAGCCATCATTTTTGATAGCTACAGTATATAAAGTGCTGGCTGTGGCTGTTTTCCAATCTGTGTCTGTCCCTACTTGGGCAGGTTCAGACCTGTCTGCTGTAGTGCCGTCGCCAAGCTGATAATTAGTATTTCTCCCAAATGTCCAGAGAGAACCATTATTTTTGATAGCTACAATGTGAGAACCGCCTGCCGAGATGATTTTCCAGTCTGTGTCTGTTCCAAGCCGGAAAGGGTCCGGCCAGCCAAGGCTTGGACCAATCCCCCATATCCAGAGCGAGCCGTCTTTTTTGATGGCTACAGTAAGTTTATCTCCAGCTGTGACTGTTGCCCAGTTTGTATCTGTCCCACTCTGGGTAGGTTCATGCCTGTTTGTGAAGGTGCCGTTGCCAAGCTGACCATAATCATTCAGCCCCCATGCCCATAGGGTACCGTCATCTTTTATTGCCACAGTATGTCCATAGCCTGCCGTCGCTGTTTTCCATCTTAAAACCTTCATGGCAGGAACTGCAAGTTCGTCGCCGTCATCACGTTTTATCTTACCACCAGCAAAGCTCATATCGTCGCTCACCAAAGTTGCGCTAAAAGTATGCCCTGTGGTTGTTTGGAATGTTATTGCGCTTCCGTTTACCTCTGTTATGGTTCCGCTGCTTACAAGAGTTCCGTTATGTTCGAATTTGTAAGAATCGCCGGCCGCAATTACATACGCAGAGCTTTGGGCGTGCAAGGCAGGTATAAAAATACCTTTTAATACAGCCGCAATTGTATATGCAACACTTCTGGAAACCGCTATCGGTTCTTTACTGATCGTCAGCCTATAACTATCTCCGCCGGAAGAAGTAAAGTAAACAATCTTAGCAGGGTTTCCGGTTGACCCGCTGCTACTACTGTCGCCTCCTCCGCCGCAGGCGAGACTTGCGAACGCTATTGCCGTAATTATTGCGGTTATACAAAAAAATTTATTTTTCATTTTAAATCTCCTTTTATGTTCAATTTAATATGGGATGATGTACAAGCGCAACGGGGCTTGCCCTGTTATTAATGGGGCTAAAAAAATTTTCGCGAAGTTTTACTGATTTAGATAAAAGTCTTGGTAGACAGGGATAGGTTATACTGCTGTTCGCTGTTCGCTGTTCGCTGTTCGCTGTTCGCTGTTCGCTGTTCGCTGTTCGCTGTTCGCTGTTCGCTGTTCGCTGTTCGCTGTTCGCTGTTCGCTGTTCGCTGTTCGCTGTTCGCTGTTAAGGGTGAGGCGCTCGCTTTCATTTCAGGTTACACTTTCTTTTATTTTTTTTGCTATGGTTGCAGTTTTTTCATATATGGGGTTGTGTCAACTTTTTTTTGTCCGATTCACTTCAAGTTGTAATTCTTCCGCAAGATACCCGTCGCTTCGGCAGTGCATATCGGAAATTCCTTCGGTAATTTCTCTATACAAGTTCGATTTATAAAAAACATCCAGCGCTTCCCGAAGCGAAATATCCGCAAGCTCGGCATAAGCCTTGATAACATTATCGCACTTATGCCCAATGAGGGTACGGTTGGCAATCATTTCAGCGTCTCCGAGTCTATAAATTGCAAATATTCATCAATCAAGGATTGAGTTTTAAAACAATACTGGATATTCGGCTTGTTATACCTAAGCCGCCCTATCGCTTCTTCCGCTCCTATCAGCTTGTCAAAAAATAATTGGAGCGTGTCAAACACTTTATCATTGGCAACGCCGCCTATAACCAAATCCCATTCAGTATCGATGGGTTGTCCTAATCGGCAAGCTGTGATGAAGTGCAGCCATTCCGGATTGTGGGTATCAAATTCGAGGATTTTTATGTTAGGCGGCAGTTTATCATCGGGATTCGGCAAAAATTCGTATGCAGACAAGACCGCTGTGCCACGCACGCGATAAAATCGTTCAGCCCAATTTACTGCCTGCGTTTTCAAAGGTGTGAGATAAAATCCTTTGCCAAAGTCAGTCCTAAGCCGCGCGAATGATAAATCAGGCTTTTCTATAGAAGTATATGAACCATGATACAAAATCACTGCAAAACGCCTCGCTTTTGCATAAGCTCTTTCAATTCACGGACAATGAAATCTTTGCCCTGTGTGTGAAGCGCATCATAGCAAGGTATAATATAGTCATCCAGAATGTCGCTGTTCTCGGTGAGCATTTTATAGATTTTGTCGCCTGTCGTCTTAAGTTCGTCCGCTAACGCTTCAATGCAGAATACTGCAAAAAATGATTGTTCAGGGGTCGCCTCTGTTTGTTTATTTTTTTCCATTCTCTTTTTCGTTACTGGTGACGTTTCTTAATTCCAATATAGACCCAAAATAAATGGACCAACGAGAACATTTTGTCAAGTGTATTATTTTTAACCTACTTTACAACATTTGCAGGCTGTTAAGATTATGTAGTCATTTTCAATTTTACAGCCAAACTCACTTGTATCTTGAGTCATTTTTTTGACAGGAAACCGAGAATACAAAACTTCCATGAATTTTCCTTGACAATCATTGCCATTTTCAGCCTTTTGGGTACAGGGTCAACTGTATAATTATTGTTTTCTGCAAGGAATCGTTTTATGCCTACTATATATACATTCTTTCTTATGCTTATATTCGGGATTGCCTTTGCCGGCGGATGCGTAAAAATCCCGGATGAACTGCGCGGGCAGGGAATGAAAATAGATTACTCCGTAATAGACAACAAAGAAGTTTATACAATCAACTTCAGCGGGGCGATGCGTAACGAAAACGGTGACATCGTCATGAAAAACATCAAGGGCGAAATTTGTATCGTTGACTCCGACTCAAAAAAGAAACTCGTATCCATGCCTTTTTCTTTAGATATTATTTTGCCGAGAGATTCGGGAAATATTGACCTTAAAATAGACCGTACAGAGGAGGAAATATCCCCCCTGCTCGATTATTTCAATATTGACAGAAACGAACTCGCAAGCAAGGGTACAACCGAAGGCCGCTCGTTAAACGGCGATCAGGTCGTTATTGAAAATATTACTTTCGATAAACAGGATATTATAAAATTGCTGCAGGAAAAAATATGACTCATAAAATTTACGATGGCAAGCTTTACTTTTTTTTCGGAATCGCCTCTCTTGCTCTGGCCGTTATTTTAGGCGGGATATCATCCTATTCAAAATTCATAGTCGAACCTGAAATACGCGGCTGCCTAAATGCTGCCGATGAAACCGGCGAGAATTACAAGAAGGCCTACATACTTTTAAGAAAACCGCAAATCTTCGCGGGCTATGAGCATTTTGACGCGCACAGCATCCCGATAAACAAAATTCTGGAAACCTTTGATCAGATGGTTTATGCCGGACTTCCCATAAACCAGGATTACGGGCAATACCTTGAGGTGCTGCTCAAGAGACGCGAAGACGGCGCCGCGCTTGGATTAAAAACAACCTTATTTGTCCTCATTGTTTCAATGCTCTCATGGGTAATGTTCTTTATGGAAAAGAACGATCTGAAAAAACAGGCCGAGTAACCCCGCGTGGTAAATCCGGCGTTTCACCGACTATCTCTTCTTACAGGCGCGGAGGCGGCGGAGTCGTTATCCCGAACCCGCGTTATCGTGTTCGGCCTCGGAGGAGTGGGAAGTTGGTGCGCTGAGGCGCTCGCGCGTTCCGGCATAGGGCATATCCGCATAGTTGACTCGGACGCCGTATGCGTTACCAATATCAACAGACAGGTTCAGGCTACCAGAGCAAATATAGGCGAACTAAAGGCGGGAGCCTTAAAAAAACGCCTGCTTGAGATAAACCCTGATTGCGAGGTCACGGCCTTCGAAAACATATTCTCAAGAGATAACGCGGACATATTTGAAATCGACAAAGCCGATTTCGTAATCGACGCAATCGATTCGCTCCCGCACAAACTTGACCTGATTGAAATTACGGTAAACCGCAATGTGAAGATATTCTCCAGCATGGGTATGGCGCAAAAACTTGACCCTTCGCTGCTCAAGGTCGCCGATATTTGGGAAACCCGTTCATGTCCCCTCGCGCGCCTCGTAAGAGCCGGGCTGCGCAAGCGCGAATTCACCGGAAACCTGACTGTCGTCTACAGCGAAGAACGAATTCCGCTGCACACAGACGAAGAGAATGTCTGCAACCCAGACGACCTTGAACGGAACTCTTACGGAAAAGTAACAAACGGCAGCGTTGTAACGGTTACGGCAAGCGCCGGGATGCTCCTCGCAAGCCTTGTAATACGCTCTGTCATAAATAAAAATTCGCCTTCAAGCGCTCTTGCTTAGATTTCTGTAATACTCAACTATCTTTTCGACCAAACCGTCTATTGTAAACCGGTCGGCCTCAATAGCCGGCTTATGCCCAAGCCGGGCAAGCGTATCTGTCGTAACAGGACCAATGCTTGCGCACATACCGCTTATTTCGGGAATTATCGAGAAAAAATTTTTTGCGGTCAAAGAACTCGCGAAAGTAACGCAATCCGCGTTTTTTATAAAGTCCGATTTGCCGCTGTCTATACCGGCAGGCATATCGGATGAGTATATATGGATTCTGTCGGTTTCTACGCCGGAATTTTTGAGGCCGTCGGCAAGAACTGTCCTTGCGTCTTCAGCGCAAGGAAGCAGAACGCGCTCGCCTGCCTTTACAAGCGGAAGCATTGATTCCAGAAGGCTCTCGGCAACAAATTTCTGCGGCACAACGTCAGGGCGCAAGCCATAGGCGTAAAGCGACTCCGCTGTCGCGCGCCCTGTTACCGCTATTTTTGTTTTACCGAGAGCGCGCGCGTCGCGCCCTGACGCGAACAGGCTGTCAAAAAATATACTTACCGCGTTCTGCGACGTGAATACCAACCAGTCATAAGTATCCAATTTATCTATGGCCTTTAATAAAGGGGCATCGTCCGTTTTTTTTATCTCAATTACCGGGAATTCCATAACGTGCGCGCCGAGCCCGGCAAGTTTGGCCGACATGACAGAGGCTTGCGAGCGGCTGCGCGTCACCACGATTTTTTTGCCGAAAAGCGGCTGTGAGTCAAACCAGGCGAGTTTATCTCTTAAAGAGACTACGCCGCCGACCACAATGATACCGGGAGAGGTTATGCCGTTTTTTTCAACAGAGGCGGCTATACCTGACAAGGTGTCGGTGACCGTTCTTTGAACAGGCCTTGTGCCCCAGGATATGACGGCGCACGGCGTATTCGCCGGAAATTTTTTTGCGTTCACAAGCGAATCGGCTATATAGGATATATTTTGTATACCCATGAGAAAAACGTATGTCTTTTCAGGATCGTATTCGGGAAATCTTATATCTTCTTCGCCGACCCCGCTTTTTCTGTGTCCGGTAATGACCTCTACTGCGTTGGCAAAATCTCTATGCGTCACAGGGATACCGGCGTACGCCGGAACCGAATAAAAGGAAGATATTCCCGGAATAACCGCAAACGGTATGCCCGCCGAAACAAGCTCTTCGGCCTCTTCGCCGCCGCGCCCGAAAACAAAGGGGTCTCCGCCTTTAAGGCGAATAACCGTTTTGCCCGCCTTCGCCTTTTCGATGATCAATAAATTAATGTCATCCTGCGGTATGGCGTGGCAGGAGCCCTGTTTGCCGGCATATATCTTTTCACAATCGAACTGCTCCAGGATGGACGGGTTAGCCAAATAATCGTATACCACACAATCGGCTTGAGCCATGACACGCATGAGTTTGAGGGTAACAAGCTCAGGGTCCCCGGGGCCCGCGCCCGCAAGGTAGACAAATCCTGTTTTCACTTTCCCGAGCCTTTTTTTCTGATAGCCTCGGCGAGCCTCTTTCCCGTTTCTATGGGGTCGCTGCCCAAAACCGTCGCCCTATAGACTATCGAACCGTCGGGCGCGGCGATAAGGCCGTCAAGCGAGATGCCTCCCTCGGTAGTACGGGCAAGAGCCCCCAACGGGATATGGCATCCGCCGCCGAACTCTTGCAAAAAGGCTCTCTCGGCAGAAACGCAGGCAAAGGAATCTTTGTCGTTCAGCGGCAAAACGGCTTCGATTGTGTCGAAGTCGTCGGAACGGGTTTCAAGACCAAGCGCCCCCTGCCCCGGAGACGGCAGCACAACGTCAAACTTGATAACCTTTGCCACAAATTCGGAAATATCTATCTCAAGACGGTTCAAACCGGCCGAGGCTATGATTATGGCATCGTAAAGGCCCTCGGCAAGACGGCGCAGCCTTGTATTTATGTTCCCCCGCAGCGGCCTTATATCAAGGTCATGCCTTACGCTTTTAAGCTGGGCGAATCTTCGCATTGAACTGGTGCCAACCACCGCTCTTTCGGCAAGCGGGAAAGGGAGCGCTTGGGTTGCTTTCTCTTTTCTTACAATAATGACATCCGACGGGTCCTCTCTCGGCGGAACCGCAACTAAAGTAAGCCCGGAGACAATATCTGTCGGAAGATCTTTCAAGGAATGCACGGCAAGGTCAATAGTACCGTCAAGAAGGGCATCCTCTATCTCTTTGGTGAAAAAACCCTTGCCCTCCATCTTGTCAAAGGATACGTTCTGTATCTGATCTCCTTTGGTGCTGACAACAATGATTTCGGTATCTATATTTTTCAGCCGGCCTGCAACATAGCGCGCCTGCGCCATGGCCAAGTCACTGCCTCTGGTTCCTATTCTAATCTTCATAAATCTACCCTAATACAACAAATACTTGAACAGAAAAACCTCGCCTTAAAAAACCTATCTTTTTTCAGCTACAAGCAGATTTGACTGTTCCTTTCCAAAATGGTATCCATAACTGAACGGCAGAACTCCGGTCGATTTTTCTTTCATGGCCTTTCTGAGGTCAGGCTGGGTCAAGTTTGCGAACAGTCCTATGGGTTTATAATAAACGCCGTGCAGGGCCACATCCCATTCCTCAGGCAAGAAACATCGAAGCGGGATTCCGGAATCATCCTGCACGATCGAACTGCTAAAATTGAGGATGGCCGATCTTATTTGGGAAAAACCCGCTTCATTGTGCATCAGGTAAGAGGCGGATTTAATAAAAGTACAATACGGGTTCCCCTTGGCAAGATATGGAATAAAATTCGGCGAATTTGTTTCAAGGTTTTGATTCGCGACATTCACCGAGAAATATCTTAAAATCTGCAATTTGCCGCCGCCCTTTCTAAAGGATATTTCTATGCCATGCACAGGATTTTTCCATGCTCCCTCAAAAACGGTAAGGCTGCCTTCACCATCGATGGCTATTTTACGCATATCGCTTATGGTATACCCCTCTTTAGAGAGGAACAACATCACAAGTCCGGCTATGCTGTTAAAAGAAGCGGTTCCCAGATCTACCGCCATGCTTTTGGTGCGAAAAAAATTCACTCTGAGTATTGAATTAAGAGAACGGCGGATATTGTTAAAGCCGCTGTCTATTTGTTTCTCGTCCATATTGTATGGGTCGGGAATCGCGCCCGACGGTTCAAGCCCGAACATGGTATACGTATCGCCGTCGGGAAAAAAGGTTAAGACATTCATTATATCCGGACCGCTGAAAGGATACAAGATATTTTTCTCGCTTTTTTTTGTTGCGTGACTCTTCCACCAGAAGCGCATCTTGTCAAGATTAGGGCTTTGAAATTTTTTCCAGTTTTCCGAAAGCTCGGCGGCATATTTTTTATAAGAATCGTTCTCTGTTATTTTATAGAGGGCTGATGACTCGTTCAAGGGTTTGCCTGCCAAAAAACGCGCAGTTTCTTCGTATATCGGCGACACGACCGGCTGCGGCACGTCTAAGGGTTTCGGCGCTTCGGGATTATTTTTCGGGTTGGAATCACAAAATAAAAGCGGGCAGACAAGAAAGAAGATGTATAAGAAAACCGTAAATTTCATTTTTTACTGCAAAATCCTCTTAAAATTGAAAACAATAAGTCTGGGCGTTTATCCGAACAGGCTGCCGTTTTGTCAAGCTATATATCTAATTACAGGGGAACAGCCCGCGAATATATCCGGTTGCCCTGATGTGCCGGTACGCCGAAGCCTCTATCCTCCCCATTAACCCTTCTCTGCCGGACAGAATGTTCAGACGACCGAAGAAATTGGCTTGCCCGTTCGGTTCCCGCGATTTTTCTTAGGGGATTTCGCTACTTTCTTTTTAATCTCTTCATAGCTCAAACCCTGCTCCATAAGTTCCAAAATATAGTTTTGTCCTTCTTCCTTACCTTTTTCCATG
>Ga0082212_10002406_pt1 | contig 27269 bp, 23 predicted proteins | sample TergutNt197P3_FD_71548 | JGI IMG/M metagenome (GOLD analysis project Ga0082212, IMG submission 71548) | Neocapritermes taracua P3 segment gut microbial communities from Petit-Saut dam, French Guiana - Nt197 P3 | ecosystem: Host-associated > Arthropoda: Insects > Digestive system > Gut ...
AAGGATAACTTTATCTCTATTGTCGGGATTTGGATTCCACATCAACGTTTCACCCAAAGATTTTTCGATTTCTTCTTTTCGGCTTTCCAAATACGGCAACATAGTGTCGGCAATCTTGTTTCCAATATAAACTCTTATCCCAACAGAGTTTTCATCTGTGTTGCAAGTGTTAGATAAATGAATATCTGTTTTTCCCAATGCAACATCAAACCAATATTGAGGTCTTGGAGTATGCAAAGAAGGTATTTTCTTCGTATTCGCCAATTTATCTCTAAATTTTACCCAAAAATCGTATTGAAACTTCCGTTTATCCGATAATTCGTCAACAGCCATTGAGCGAGCGGCTTGTCTTACTGCCAAATTTGGTTTGCTTATAATGTTAAATCGCAATGCTGGCTTACTATCATCAATTTGCCAAAGTTCAAGTTGTACACCGTAGAATGAAATTTCATCGGTTGTGTGGTCATTAAGCCAGTCTAATGCTTTTTTGTGTTCTTCTGTAAAATCTGTTGCAAGCCAAATAATGGTAGAAGCATCTAAAACAGAAGCGTATGTAATTGCCTTCCCGATATGGTCGTGATTAGTTTTTTCTAATTGATTTTCAATTACGACAAACTTTCCTGTTCCTGTGTCCTTTGCCAAAATATCCGCAGAATATGGTCCTACTGCAACTTCGATATTTTCGATTTCAAGTTCAATTCCAACTGCTTTACTTAACTCGTCAATATTTTCTGCAAGCCAAGGAGTAAAATCTCGTTCTTCGTGATTCCACTTTTTTCGTGGAGTGATAACTTTCAAAATTCCTAATTCCATATATATTGTCTTTTTTCAATTTGTTCTTGTCCACACCGTACGTCAGTACGCTGACATATAACAGACAAATTTGCGCAAGTTTGTAATTTGCGCCAAACAGTGAAAACCAATTTCCCCGATTTACTTATTCCTTTTCGCTATCAAATTCCGATCGCCATGCGCGTTATTTACACGTGCGACATTGACCCAAAACTTGCTTTCGTGCAACCATGCTAATGGAAAGGCGGCTTTTGACCGTGTATATGCATGATTCCATTCATCGGCTGTAACTTCGTATTCGGGATGCGGGGCATTTTTCAAAACATTATCAGTAGAGGAGGCTATGCCATCTTCAATTTCTTTGATCTCGCTTCTGATACAATCCATCACTTCAATAAAACGATCCAATTCCGCTTTACTTTCGCTTTCGGTCGGTTCGATCATCAATGTGCCATGTACGGGGAAAGACAATGTGGGGGCATGATAACCAAAGTCAATCAAGCGTTTGGCTATATCCGTTTCGTCTATCCCTGCATTTTTAAAACCGCGACATTCCAAAATCAATTCATGGCCGACACGACCTTGCGTTCCCGTATACACCACTCCATACGAATCATTCAATTTGGCAGCTAAATAGTTGGCATTAAGAATAGCAGCCTTTGTGGATTGTGTCAATCCTTCAGCGCCCAGCATACGAATATAGGCATACGAGATAGGCAAAATTCCCGCACTGCCATAAGGGGCAGCCGAAACCGTATTAATACCGCTTCCAAAAGCGACAGGGTGAGAAGGAAGGAATGATATAAGATGTTCGGCGACACATATTGGGCCAACGCCAGGCCCGCCTCCGCCATGCGGCGATGCAAATGTCTTATGTAAATTCAAATGGCACACATCTGCGCCGATTATTCCCGGATTGGTCAAACCGACCTGCGCATTCATATTGGCGCCATCCATATATACCTGTCCGCCGCAAGCATGTACGATATCGCACATCTCGCGAATATCTGTTTCAAAAATACCATGCGTAGAGGGGTAGGTTATCATGGTAGCGGCCAAAAATTCCCTGTTTTGTTCGGCTTTCGAGCGAAAATCGGCCAAATCAATATTGCCTTTTTCGTCACAAAGGACGGTTACGGTCGTATAGCCGCATTGAATGGCAGTTGCAGGATTTGTTCCATGCGCTGATGCGGGAAGCAATACGATATTCCGATGTCCCTGTCCTGTACTTTCAAGATACGACCTGATCACACGAAGACCTGCATATTCGCCCGCTGCGCCCGAATTGGGTTGCAGACTGCAACCTTTCATTCCCGTAATTTCAATCAGATAAGACGTGAGATTTTCAATCAACTCTTTGTAGCCCGCTGTCTGATCTTCGGGTGCATAAGGATGTATGTTTTGAAATGCAGAACTACTTAACGGCAACATTTCCGAAGCTGCATTGAGCTTCATCGTACACGAACCCAACGATATCATGGAGTGTGCCAGCGAAATATCTTTGCGCTCCAAGCGTTTGATATAACGCATCAACTCCGTTTCGGTATGATATTTTTGGAACAATTCCTGTTGCATAAAATCGGATGTTCTTACAAATTTCTTTTCAAAATATACTTGCATTGGAATGGTTTGATCGAGCAAATAATCTTTTCCTGTTGCGCTTGAAAATATATATAATAATGTACCTATATCCGTATCTTGCGTGGTTTCGTCAATACTGATACCCACCTGCCCATCGTCGAAATAACGCAAATTCACAAAATATTCCTGCGCCATATCTTTCATTAATGCAACTGAAACGTTGGCGGGTAACTCTATTTTCAGCGTATCAAAATAATTGGCATTGCTCTGTCTGTATCCTAATTTCTGCAATTCTTCGGCCAAAAATCCGGCGTAAGCATGAATGCGCGACACGATATCCCGCAAACCTTCAGGGCCGTGATAAACAGCGTAAAACCCTGCCATCGTGGCAAGTAAAGCCTGCGCCGTACAAATGTTGGAAGTCGCTTTTTCGCGTTTGATATGCTGTTCGCGCGTTTGAAGCGCCAAGCGGTAAGCAGGTTGCTCGTAAGCATCAACAGAGAGTCCGATAATCCGTCCTGGAAGATTCCTTTTAAACTCCTCTTTTACCGCAAAATATGCGGCGGATGGACCGCCATAAAACATAGGCGTACCCAAGCGTTGAGCGCTTCCGAACACAATATCTGCGCCCCATTCGCCCGGAGGCGTCAATATCACAAGACTCAGTATATCAGCGGCTACCGCAACACGCGCTCCACTATCATGCGCTTTGGCAACAAATGAAGCATAGTCGTTCACAACGCCATTGCCATCAGGATATTGAATAATGGCTCCGAACACTTTGTCTGTAAATTGAAACGACAGGTAATCGCCTATGACAACCTGAATACCCTGTGGAATCATGCGCGAATAGATTACGGCCTGCGTAGATTCAAAAACCGCCTGATCAACAAAAAGCACATTCGCATCTGCTTTGATCTGTTCGCGACTTCGGGTAGCAAACATCATGGTTGCAGCTTCGGCAGCCGCTGTGGCCTCGTCCAACAGCGAACAGTTGGCCAAAGCCAACCCTGTAAGTTCGCATATAACTGTCTGAAAATTAAACAATGCCTCCAAACGTCCCTGCGAAACTTCCGCCTGATAGGGCGTATAAGACGTGTACCACGTGGGATTTTCAAAAACATTGCGCAGTATGGGCGGCGGACATACCGTATCATACCACCCCATACCGATATAGGATGTAAATATCTCATTTTTAGATGCCAAGGCGGCTATATGTTCGGCAAATTCACGCTCGCTCATCGGTTCGGGAAGATCAAGCGGGTTTTTCAGGCGAATATCTGACGGAATGGTCTGTTCAATTAATTCATCTACTGATTTTACGCCGATTGCCTTTATCATTAAAGATATATCTTCGGAATTTACGCCAATATGGCGGTTTGCAAAATTATTGGTGTCCATAAGTTTAACTTATAAATAAGGATTATGTAATTTTTCTTCAATCACTGTGGTGGAAGGGCCATGTCCGGGATACACAATGGTTTCGTCGGGTAAAGACAGTATTTTATCCCTAATAGCAGCCACGAGCATATCGTGATTCCCTCCCCAAAGGTCTGAACGTCCGATACTTCCCTTAAACAGTGTGTCGCCTGAAACCAAGAAACCGTCTTTACGGCTGTAAAACACCAAACTGCCGGGCGAATGTCCCGGAACAAGCATGGTTACTAACTCTGAACTTCCAAAACTAATCACGTCATTGCCAACCAAATAGTTGTTTACGTCAATGGATTGAACAGGAAGATTAATTTTCATTGACTTAATCTGTTTTTCAACAGACGGCAACATTTTGACCTCTTTGCGATGTATTTCGGGGCTGATTCCATAAGTCTGATGTATGAAATTATTTCCCAAAATATGGTCAAAATGAAGGTGCGTACAAAGCAATCTTTTGATTGTCAGTCCATTTTGAGCAATGAAATTGGACAGCATCTGCTCTTCGGCAGCGTACATACAGCCGCAATCAATGATTGCGGCTTCTTTTGTTTCGTCGTAAAGTAGATACGTATTCTCAGCGAACACATTAAATACGAATGTTTTAACGGTAATCATACGGGTATATATATTATTTTTTTTGTTTTAAAATAGGATTCTTTAAAATAGTTTGACAGTTCCACACATATCATTTGTTTGGAAAAGGGGGCGATTTCATGCCGGATTTCACCACCTTTTAAACATATCAAGCCGTTGGGTATCGCATTGGACTGTTTTTTGCCGATATTTTTACGAACCAATTTTACCAAATCAGGCAAAGGCATCACTGCACGGCTGACCACAAAATCAAAGGTTGTCCGCTCTTCTTCAATACGGCATTGTTTTGTTTTTGCATTTGTCAGTCCAATGGAATCTATAACTGCCTGTGTCACTTTAATTTTCTTTCCGACACTGTCAATCAACAGAAACGACGTTTCGGGAAATAATATGGCAAGAGGTATGCCCGGAAATCCGCCGCCTGTACCCACATCCAGCACTGTGGATGATGGTTTAAAACGTATGAATTGCGCAATCCCCAGTGAATGTAAAACGTGGTGTTCGTAAAGATGCTCGATATCCTTGCGTGAAATCACATTGATTTTGGCGTTCCAATCCAAATACAAGTCATTCAGCGCGGCAAATTGCCGTACTTGTAACTCGCTTAAATCGGGATAGTAACGACGTATGATTTCCATATTTATCTAAAAGCAAGTTCGGAAACAGGACTTTCCCTACGCAAAAGATGCCGTATGTTTTCGTAGGGAATCTGTACGGAAACAGCGCCTACAACGTAAGCGGCAATTTCGTATTCATTAAATGTATAGGTAATACCTGTTTCATCGGCATAGAAATTATTGTTGGGATAAATCTCATCCAAATTAAAAAAGCCGATGTTCTCTAATTCGGCTATTTCCACATTGTTAGACAAAGCGATTGCATCCACAATGATTTTTGCCAAATCATCCTGATAGTCATCTGCAAAGATTTCATTTTCCGTGATACGCCGTCCTGTTTTCAGATCAATCGCCCTGTTCACATAGTGATGCCCGCCATGCGCCCCACCTGAATAATATTCCTTACAAACCACGAAACTTACCAAATCATTCCGATTATATACGATTTTATCTGTGGCGGATTCTTCATTCACGTACCATATCTCATCAATTTCCATATCGTGATTTTCCACAGCAATCTTAAAATCTTTTTCCAACTCTTTACAGGTCTTGATAAAGTTGTCGGTATATTGTTCTATGGCCTCCTCAGGCGTCAGGTTCGCATATTCAAATCCAAAAAAATCAGATACAAACTGTTGTTGTATCTTCCCCAAAACGGCTTTTTCTGAATAGTTTACAGGATAGACAAAATTAATTTGTAAGGAACATTTTGGGTTTGTGTCCACATCAAAAAAATGATATGTTTTATCAATCGAAAGAGAATCAAACTGAATATTGTTTTCGGAAATCCTCTTTATTCCTGTATTACAGCCTATTAATAATCCTGCAAGGCTGAAAAGGAAAATATACTTGAAGAATATCGCTTTCATTACATTAATAATATAAATAGACAATTCGGTGCAAAATTACGAGATTCTTTGTTGAATAACGAATGATTCGTGAGAAAATCGTTATTTATTGTCTATGATATTAATAATCTGTTTATTAAAAAATCACATTCATTGCGATTTCGCAGGACTTGAAGTTTAAAATATGTTACAAAATGTTTCAATATATTATTTTAAGTCATTTTTTTTTGCTGTGAACTGAAAAAGCAGTAATTTAGCACGCCTTTTCAAGAGGTTTTTGTTGTTATTTTAGATAAAAATGATTGATCAAGACAGAATTATCCCGGTTAATATAGAAGACGTGATGAAATCGGCTTACATTGATTATTCAATGTCGGTCATTGTTTCACGCGCATTGCCTGATGTCAGAGATGGTTTCAAACCCGTTCACCGTCGTGTTTTATTCGGTATGAATGAATTAGGAAATACATCCGACAAACCGTATAAAAAATCAGCCAGAATTGTCGGCGATGTATTGGGAAAATATCATCCGCACGGCGACTCGTCGGTATATGGCGCCATGGTTCGTATGGCGCAAATGTGGTCGATGCGTTATCCGCTTGTTGACGGTCAGGGTAATTTTGGTTCGGTCGATGGCGACAGTCCGGCGGCAATGCGTTATACGGAAGCCCGCTTGAGTAAACTGGCCGAAGAAATGCTTGAAGACATTGATAAAGATACGGTTGATTTTCAACTCAACTTTGATGATACATTAAAAGAGCCAACCGTGCTGCCGACACGTATCCCCAACTTGCTAATCAACGGAGCATCAGGCATTGCGGTAGGTATGGCAACAAATATGCCACCTCATAATCTCAAAGAAGCCATTGACGCCTGTATCGCATTTATTGATGCAAAAGGCGAAATTGAAATTAGCGATTTGATGCAGTATATCAAAGCGCCCGATTTCCCGACAGGCGCTACCATATATGGCTACGAAGGGGTAAAAGATGCGTTTGAAACGGGTAGGGGACGTATCGTGTTGCGCGGTAAAACCGAAATTGAACCGGACGGTAACACCGAAAAAATCGTTATTTCCGAAATTCCCTACATGGTCAATAAAGCGGAGTTGATTAAGCATATCGCTGATTTAGTGAATGAAAAACGCATCGAAGGCATCTCGAATGTAAACGATGAATCCGACCGCAGAGGTATGCGGATTGTTGTAGATGTGAAACGGGACGCCAATTCAAATGTCGTTTTGAATAAATTATATAAACTGACTGCCCTTCAGTCATCCTTCAACGTCAATAATATCGCTTTGGTAAATGGGAGACCCAAAATGTTGAATTTAAAAGATTTAATTCATTTTTTTGTAGCCCACAGAAAAGACGTTGTTGTAAGGCGTACACGCTATGAACTGAAAAAAGCGGAAGAAAGAGCGCATATACTTGAAGGACTAATTATTGCTTCCGATAATATTGATGAAGTAATCGCTATCATAAAATCGTCCAAAAACCCTCAAGAAGCGATCGCTCGATTAATGGAGCGCTTCACACTGTCCGAAATTCAAGCGCGTTCAATCGTAGAAATGCGCCTCCGCCAATTAACAGGTTTGGAGCAGGAAAAATTGCGCTTGGAATATGAGGAAATTGAAAAGTTGATTGCCCGCTTAAAAGAAATACTTGAAAATGAAGATATTTTGATGCAGTTAATCAAAGATGAATTGCTTGAAATCAAACACAAATATGGCGACGAACGCAGAACAGACATCATTTTTGCTTCGGAAGAACTTAATCCTGAAGATTTTTATGCTGACGACCAAATGATTATTACAATCTCTCACATGGGATATATCAAACGGACGCCGTTAAGTGAATTTCGTGCGCAAGGACGTGGGGGAGTGGGATCGAAAGGCTCGGAAACGCGGGAAGAAGACTTTGTCGAATATATTTATCCGGCTTCCATGCATGCTACTATTCTGTTTTTCACAGCAAAAGGCCGCTGTTTTTGGAAAAAAGTCTTTGAAATACCGGAAGGGACCAAGAATGCAAAAGGCCGGGCTATTCAAAATTTCCTGAATATTGACGCCGACGACAGTGTCAACGCCTTTATCCGTATCAAAAACCTGACCAACGACATTGAATTTATCAATTCTCATTATTTACTATTCTGTACGAAGAAGGGCATCATTAAGAAAACATTGCTCGAAGCCTATTCACGCCCTCGTCAGAATGGCGTAAACGCAATCACTTTGAATGATAACGATGGATTGATACAGGTTCGCCTGACCAATGGCAATAATGAAGTGCTGATAGCTAACAGAAATGGACGCGCTATTCGTTTCCATGAAAGTAAGGTACGCGTAATGGGACGAACAGCTGCCGGAGTTCGCGGAATGACTTTGGACGAAGGCGACGACGAAGTTGTCGGCATGGTATGTATTAAGCATCCCGAAAAAGAATACATTCTAGTCGTTTCGGAACAGGGCTATGGAAAACGTTCCAAAATAGATGGCTATCGGATCACGAATCGCGGCGGAAAAGGAGTGAAGACGATTAATGTGACCGAAAAAACAGGTAAATTAGTCGGAATCAAGAATGTAACCGAAGAAAACGACCTGATGATTATCAACAAATCGGGTATTACCATACGGATGAAGGTATCGGATATCAGTCTAATTGGCCGTGCCGCACAAGGTGTTCGCCTGATCAATCTGGGAAAACGTAACGATGAAATCGCATCGGTTTGTAAAGTAATGTCCGAATTGGAAGAAGATAAAATGGTAAATGAAGATGGCCTCAGTGTGGTTGACCATGAAACAGAAACGATTGATAGTGATATTGAAATGATTGATAATGAAGATATTACAACTGATTCCGATCAAAATTAAACAATTTCATCAAAACGAAGTCTAAACAATTAAACATATATTGAAAAATTATTAACATCAAAATTAAATTAAAATGAAACAAGTACTATTATCTATTAGTTTATGTTTAGCCGTTTCTGTAGCTTTTGCGCAAAAGGCGGCTGTAACCGGAGCTGAAAAAATGGCAAAAGATTCGAAAGGGAATATTAACGAAGCCCGGAATCTGATAAAGGGAGCCATGACAAATCCGGAAACCAAAGACGACGCAAAAACATGGTTTGTTGCCGGACAAGTAGAAGACGCTCAATTTAATCGGGAAAGTACCAAACAAATTTTGGGACAACAACCTAATGAACCGGTTATGTATGAGGCATTAGCTAATGCGCTACCACTCTTTCTAAAAGCTTATGAATTAGATCAACGCCCTAATGAAAAAGGTAAAATAGCGCCAAAGTATGCAAAAAACATCAAAGGTATTTTAAGCGCTAACCATGTCTATTATCTGAATGGGGGAGGTCACTATTTAGAAGAAAATGATTTTCAGAAATCGTACGACATGTTTGAACAATACATAGAAATTTCAAACTTGCCGTTTTTTGCAGGCGAAAAAACTGCTGCCAGAGATGAAAATTACAATACTGTTCAATTTTTCGCGGCTGCTGTCGCTGCAAGATTGGATAATCATGAATTGGCTATTAAAGCTTTAAACCGCGCAAAAAACACGCCATACAGGCAATATGATGTATACACCTACCTTATTTTTGAATATAATCAAATAAAGGATACCGTTAATTTTGAAAAAACGCTGGAAGAAGGAATGAAGTTATTTCCGGATTCGAGTATTTTTATATTGAACTTAATCAATACCTATATCTATAGCGACAGAAATGATAAAGCCATTGACATGTTGAATACGGCTATAAACAGTAATCCGTCAAATCCACTTTTATATCTTTCATTAGGAAGTGTCTATGAATCAGGATTAAATGATTATAAAAACGCAGAAACAAACTATTTAAAATCATTGGAGCTTGATCCGGAAAGTGCCGTAGGGCTTTTATATATAGGTCGTGTGTATTACAATCAGGCCATAAACAGAATTAATGAAGCCAATCAACTTACAGATGTCCAACAATATAACGCAGAAAGAGAATTAGCAAAAGTTTTATTCAGAGATGCAATTCCTTACTTTGAAAGAGCGCATCAAAAAGATCCTGACAATTTTGAAACCATGATAGGATTAAGAGGATGCTACTATCAATTGGGAATGGATAAAGAATATAATGAAATGGATGCCAAAATTGAAAGCAGGTAAAGAAAATCAAACAATTTTAAAAAAAGGTACTCAAAAAGGAGAGTACCTTTTTTTTGTTTTCTTGATATCAATTTAACATAATAGTAATTATGATAAAATAATGGCGGGATTTAAATTTCGAATTGTTTATTTAATAAAACTATAAACTAACATAAAAATAATAGTTGAAAATAATGCAATGACTAACAGTTTTTGCATGGAATGATGATACATTTCAGATGGTTCGCAATTATTTACTAAGAGTTTGTGGCGTAATAACAGAAAAAGTTTGTATATCACGAATCCCAATATCAACCCAACAATTATTCCGGCAATTATATCTGAGATAAAGTGTACACCTAAATAGATTCTGGTATAAACCATCAGTGTACTCCATACCAAGATAGAGATCGTAAACATACGGTTGCGAAACAACAACAGAACAAAGGTAGCAAAACCGAACGAATTGGCTGCATGACCTGAAATAAATCCATAATCACCTCCGCGATAATTATTTACGGTATGAACAATATTCATAAAATCAGGATGGTGGGTCGGGCGGAAACGCATAAAAAATGGTTTGCATATATGGGAGGAAATTTGATCACATAATGCAATAACCAACGCAATCGATAGCACAATCAACAACGGCTCTTTCCAGTTTTTTTTATAAAACAAAAGAAAAATAAAAAATAAAAGAACAGGAATCCAAACGATTTGCCCGGTATATAGCCACATAAAGCTATCCCAAAATGTATTGTGACTTCCGTTTAGCCATAAAAAAGCACCTCGTTCGTACTCTAATATTTTCTCCAGCATTATTTTCCTAATTCCTAATTCGTAATTCTTAATTGAATATTATATCCTCTCCAAGTCTTTTTGACGAATCCATCCTACATTGCCATCTTCTAATTCTATCTCATACCACTCGCCCAATGAATTTTTAATAAAAGCTTTGGTTCCTTCATGCAACACAAACAAATCAGTTCCGCTTGCATCCGGTGAACTTTTGATGGTTACCGTCGGGGCAAAGATAATAGCGCCTTTACGCTCAACAATTGCTTTCTGCTGATTCCATGCAAACAAGTTGGAACAGACAACAATAACAAGTAAAGCAATGCCTAAATAAAATCCCATTTTTCTTAATTTCATCCACTTAGAGAAAAAGAATAAGATCAAACAACCGATAAAAAGAATAAAACATGTTATTCCAAGTGTAGCCCATGTATCGACACTAACTAAATTCTGAATCGTACGAAACCATTGTACTAAGAAAAACTCACCCAGCGGATCTATCCGGTCTACTTTCTTCAGCTTTGCAATCTCCAGATTAAAACGAATGGCAGCATCGCCGGGATTTAATAAGATTGCCCGTTCGTAATTTAGAATGGCTGGCGCTATTCTATCTGCTTTATAATAAGCATTGCCTAAGTTATAGTATATCTCATACGAATCGCCATATACCTTTATAATCTCTTCATAGCGTTCGATCGCTTGTGAATAATCCTCCTGTGTATAGGCTGCTTCTGCTGCTTTAATCATCTCTTCCTGAGCCGATACGAAGCCGGAAGCAACGATATAAAAACATAATATTAAGTACTTATTATTTTTCATAATGATAATCAATTATTCCGTTATTCAATTATTCAGTTATTCCGCCTTATCGTGCTCTCCATTTTCCCAATCGCATTGACCGTCTGGTTAAACAAGGTATCCATCGCTTCAGAACCTTGACCTGGTGCATATCGGGCATATTCGCATGTATGCAAAATATCTGTAAACTCATTTGTCAGCCCCTCTCCTACCCCATATTTAGATAATTCTGTAACAACATTTTCTTTTGTCAAATGAACTTGCGGAATATTTAATTTATCACTCAAATATCCCCACAATGCACGTAACACCTCTTCGTAAAATGCTTCTTTTTTATTCTCTTTCAACAGTTTTTCAGCGTTTTTCAATCTTTTGACTGCTGTTTTATTGGCTTTTTTGGTTCTAACCAAAGCAATATTTGCATTTTCTTTTACTTGTTTGCGATAGATGATAAAAAATACCACAAAAATGATTGTAATGGTCAGATATACAAGCATATAATTAACTGAACCAAAAAACATTTCATTATTCAGGATAAAACGTGGTTTTGATAATAATTTGATATACCGTATATCTTGTCCTAAATACTTCAAACTTTCCTGGTTGATAAAGTTGGATACAACCTGCGGTGCTACACCTTCTCCTCCTATCCCTCTTTCAACATGCAGACTAAAAGATTCGGAACTAAGCGTTTTATAAATTCCTTCTTTGGGGTCGAAATAAGAAAAATAAACGGCAGGTATTTCAAAATCACCGGCATAGCGCGGTACTGCTGTAAATTCAAACGTCTTTGTTCCACTTGTTCCTTGTGCTGTTGTCCTGATGTTTTCATTAATTTTGGGATCATACGTTTCAAAATCGTTGGGAAAAACGACCTCCGGATTTTTCAACAGTCTGATATTTCCGTTTCCCGTAAAAGTTATTGTGACGGTAACAGCTTCATTAGCTTTGACATTGGTTGAATTTATCGATGTTTTCATCGTATAATTGCCCACAGCTCCGCTAAACGATGATGGTTTACCGGGTGGAAGCGCTTTGACGTCAATCGTTACAGGTGTGGTAGTCAAGGTTCTTCGCACATCTTGGTACGAATCGAAAAAGTCATCAAATATACTTTGTACACGCCTTTGAACACGCTGGCGTATATTCATTTCAATCTTTGCAGCCCCGATTGTAATTTTTCCGGAACGTTGAGGATATAATATAGCCTGCTTTATAATTGCTGTTCGATAGTTGCGACCGTTATAATTCTCCCATGCCCATTTTTGGTCTCTTAGCTCAATATCCCGATGGAAAAAATCTTCAAATTCGGGAAATTTATATTCAACCGGCGTGGCGTCTAATAATGTAAATAGTTTAAATGTCACTAAAAAACCTTCCTGTTCATAGACAGAGCGGGATGAAACAAGCATTTGACAAAAAACCTCCTCATTGCTTATTGTTGATGAAGATCCCGAATTATTCGTATTCCCTTGCGTTGTAGCCGGATTAGGCGTTTGGTCAGGAGGTAAAACCTTTATTATCAACGGATTTGATGTGTAGGTTGAATTATTTATCCTGATGGTTGCCGGTGAAAGATTGAATGTTCCCTCTTTTTTAGGCATCAGTATATATGTAAATGATAACGAATAAACACTGGAGGATTTACCATTAATATACTGAATGCTTGTATTACTCGAACTCGAAGGACCCATTAATACATCAAACTCACTCAAATCCGGTACTCGCAACTCCTTGCCTTCGGCATTTGTTGTATATACCAAACGAAATTGTTCGCCCATAACAACTGCCTCCGGAGCACTGGCTCTGAATGTCACATCTTGTGCTTTCAAATGCTTTCCTGTTGCCAAGAGGAAGATAGCAATCAAAAAAATGATTTTTCGCTTCATATCCGTCATTACTATTTACAATATACTAACTCTTATCTCTTAATTCTTAGTTCTTAACTCTAAAACTACCATTCTCTATCCGTTCTGCGGCGTTCGCGTTGTCTTTCTTGCTGTTGCTTTACTTTTTCCTGCGTATCTTTTTCGTCTTGCAAGAAAGCGTCCAAAATCTGCTGTGCATTTTCCCTGCTCATATTGCTGTTTTGAGGCGGTTGTTCCTGTTGTTCTTCTTGTTGTTCAGGAGGTTGTTGCTGTTCCTGATCATCCTGTTGTTCATCTTGCTGATCTTGTTGTTGTTGCTGCTGATCCTGCTGCTGTTCTTGTTCTTCTTCTTCTTGGTTTTCTTGATTTTCAAGCAACTTCTGCGCCAAGGCAAGATTATAACGAGTTTCATCATCAGACGGATTAAGCCTTAACGATTGTTTGTAGGCTTCTATGCTTTTGGCGTAATCTTTACCTTGCATACTGATATTTCCCAGATTATGAAATACTTGCGCCAATCTCAATCCATTTTCCGGATTTTCTGACAGTAAACGTGCACCTTGAGAAGCAACCATCTTGTATTGTTCGGCGGCTTCGGGATATTTTTGCTGTTTATACAAAGAATTACCCAAATCGTATGCGCCTTCGATTGAACGGGGATTGACCTCTACCCCTTTACGATAGGCAATTTCAGCCTCCGTATATTGTTCTTTGTTATATAATTTATTGCCTTCGCGAATACGCTCACGTTCTGCCTTTTGCCCCATAAGCGTACCAACAAAAAGAAGGCCGGCTGATATTCCAATGATTATTTTTTCTGTTCGTCTCATTTTCCGGTTTTCAAGAAAATAATTTTACTTTACTGAAAATTCTGCTTTTTCGTTCCATGATTAAAAATTCAATCAGTAACAGCGTTAATACAATCCAAGCCAACGTATGAAACTGTTCATCAAATTCCGAATAAATTTTACTGTCCAATTCGGTCTTATCCATTTTATCAATCTCATTCTGAAGCATTCTCAATGCCGAATTTGTATTATCTGCACGCACATAAATGCCCTTGCCGGCAGCCGCAATTTCCTGACACATCTGTTCATTCAATTGTGTGATGATAACATTTCCCGAATTATCTTTCATGAAATTGTTTGCACCGCTTATCGGGATCGGCGCACCTTGCGGTGTACCTACTCCTACTACATTAACTTGAATGTTCTTTTCACTTGCCGACAATGCGGCTTTTACTGCATCGTCTTCGTGATTTTCGCCATCTGTAATGATTAAAATTGTTTTTCCGGATGCCTCATTTGGCGTAAATGAACGCATTGCCAAATTGATCGCAGCACCAATGGCCGTTCCCTGCGTCGAAACCATCGATGGGTTGATGGATGATAAAAACATTTTCGCCGAAATATAATCCGACGTGATGGGGAGTTGTGTAAACGCTTCACCGGCAAACACAATCAATCCTACTTTATCGTCCGAAAAAGAGTCTACCATTCTCGACAGCATTTGTTTGGCTCTTTCCAAACGGGTGGGTTTGATGTCTTCCGATAACATTGAATTGGATACATCCAAACAAACGATTATCTCTACACCTTGCCGCTTAACGGTTTCTAACTTTGAACCGAATTGCGGACCTGCAATCACAAAGACAAGAATCGAAATAGCTGCCAGCAATGTCCAGAACTTCAAATGCTGCCGTTTGGTTGATACCTCCGGCATTAATTGAGCAATTAACGCCTGATTCCCATACTTTTTCAACGCTTTTGTTCTTATCACTACAGCATAAATATAAATTATTATCAACGCAGGAAGCGTAAACAACAAATATAAATACTCAGGATGTGCAAACCGAAACATATTCTCTCTTATCTCTTAATTCTTAACTCTTAACTCTATTAAGGTATTCTCCTTAATAGTATATATCTCAACAACATCTCTAAAATCAAAAGTCCAAATACAAGGAGTGCAAAGTTTTTATATTCCTCCTGTTTTTTACTGTATTCCTGCACACTGATTTTTGTTTTTTCCAATTGGTCGATTTCCGAATAAATGCCTCTGAGGCTTGTATTGTTTGTCGCCCGATAGTACTGTCCTCCTGTGATTGCTGAGATTTGTTTCAAAGCAGGCTCGTCAATATCAACCGGGATATTGACCATCCGGGTACCAAACGGTGTTTGTTGCGGATAGGGCGCTTCACCCGTTGTCCCAACGCCAATCGTATATACTCTGATACCAAAAGCGGCGGCTATTTCAGCAGCTGTTACAGGTGCGATTTCACCGGTATTATTTACTCCATCAGTCAGTAGAATAATTACTTTCGATATAGCCTTGCTGTCTTTTAACCGACTGACTGCATTTGCCAAACCTAATCCGATAGCCGTCATGTCTTCAATCATCCCAATATGTATATCCTTAAAAAGGTTTAATAAAATGGCATGATCAGTTGTCATGGGACATTGGGTGAAACTCTCGCCGGCAAAAACCACTAATCCGATATTATCGTTCGGCCGTCCATTTATAAAAGCAGCTGCTACATCTTTTGCTGCTTCCAAACGATTGGGACGAAAGTCCTGCGCAAGCATACTGCTTGAAATGTCCATGACCATCATAATATCAATCCCTTCTGTATTTACATTTTGCCAACTGTTCGTTGATTGCGGCCGCGCCAGTACAATGATTAAGAATACGATTGCCACCATCCTCAAAATAAATGGTAAATGGCGTAAATATACTTTCAATGTACCCTTTTTAGAAATAAATGCTTGGGAAGAAGGGATTTGCATACTTGCCTGCGCTTTACGCATCTTCCAAATATACCATCCGATCATCGGGATAAGTAACAACAGTAAATATATATTGTTTGGATTGGCAAATATCATCTTATTAACTTAATTTATTAATCTTATTAATCCTGTAAATCCTGGTCATCTTCCGCCGGCTTTGTCAATTCCTCCTGTTTTGTCTGATTCACAAACAAATACGAATAAGCCATACTTAAATCATTTTCGTCGGGTAATGGACGCCATTTTGCAAATTTTACCAAATCGGCCAATTGAAGGATTTGCTTCAACGTATCATATACCGAACGAGCGTCATTTTCTCTTGTGATAATGTCTAATATCTCGTACGACGTCATTTCCATTGCATTGATACCGAAGCGTCTAAAGATATATCGACGCAATGTATCCGTAATCTGCGTATAATATTCCTTATTTCGTCCCTGTTGCCACAATTTTTGCAATTTAATTTCATTTAATTCCCTGATAGCTAATTCGTGGGGAGGTATTTTGAGTTCTTCTTTCAGCAATTCGGAAATTGTTGTTTTCCGGTTCCGAAGCCGTTTAATTATATACCCGATCAGACATATCAATAAAAGTATCAACAAAATCCCAAAGATAAGCGGATAATAGTCAGCCAAAACAAACGGCGGTTTCCAAACTTCCTTTATATCAAAAAAATCTTCGGGGTCATCGACGTTAACCGGTACTGTTGTTACTTTCAACGCAACCTGATTCGAGAAAATCGTATCGTTAAGATCAATCGCTAAAAATGGCGGAAGAAGGTATAAATCTTCATCAAACGAAGTAATCAGAATGTCTTGTTTGATCATCAAACGATTATTGTCAATCAAGATCGAATCGGGTTCCGATAGCGCTAATACTTCTACGCCGGCCATCAGTGTATCTATAGGAATGGGACAAAAAACTAATTTGTTGTAATCTGTCGTAATGGTCAGGTGTAGTAGGGTTTGTTCTCCTATTAACAGATCAGCATTGTCAATTTTCACGTCTATCAATGTACGCTGCGCCTTCAATCCGGCTTCTCCTGTCACTAAGAGAATGAAGAGTATTAATAAAGATGTCAGTCTGTTCAATCTCATCTATTTATATTAATTTCTTTTTGAAAATAGCGCAAGCAGGGATTTCACGTAATCATCTTCAGTTGTAATGGAAACGGAATCTACTCCGCATTTTTTCAATGCGTTATTCATTTCTTCCTGCCTGTGTTCCCACCAATTTTTGTAAGAATCTCTTACGCGTTTGGAAGAACAGTCAATCCATTGTTCAAAACCGGTTTCAGCATCTTTGATTTTCATCAACCCTACATTCGGTAACGCTGTTTCTCGCTGATCATAAACCTGAATAGCTACCACATCGTGCTTCCGGTTGGCTATTGTCAGCGCGTCCTGGTAATTGTTATTGTCGATGAAATCAGAGATAACAAAAGCGTTACAACGCTTTTTTATGGCGCTTGTCAGGTATTTCAAAACTTGTTCAATATTCGTTTGTTTGTCAGTAGGCTGAAAATCAATCAACTCGCGTATTACATATAAAATATGCTTTTTGCCTTTTTGTGGAGGAATGAATTTCTCGATTTTGTCTGAAAAAAAGATGATGCCGATTTTATCGTTATTCTGTATAGCCGAATATGCCAATGTAGCAGCGATTTCCGTAGTTATGTCTTTTTTCATCTGAGCTACCGATCCAAAATCTTTACTGCCCGAAACATCTATTAATAACATCACCGTCAGTTCTCGCTCTTCTTCAAACACTTTCACATAAGGTCGAACATACCGTGCTGTCACATTCCAATCGATGTCCCGTATATCATCGCCATATTGATACTCGCGTACTTCACTGAATGCCATACCCCTACCCTTAAATGCAGTATGATATTGCCCCGCAAAAATATTACGTGATAACCCCCGCGTCTTAATCTCAATTTGACGAACCTTCTTCAGCAACTCACTCGTTTCCATACAACAAACAAAAAATATTTAAAGATTTAAGAATTTAAAGATTTAAGGATTGTTTGTTTTCTTTAAATTCATAACTCTTAGTTCTTAACTCTTAACTCATTAAGGTACTTCAATCTTATTCAATATCTCGCTCACAATCTCGTCCGAAGTCAGATTATTAGCCTCAGCCTCATAACTTAATCCGATTCGATGACGCATCACGTCATGACAAACCGCCCTTACATCTTCAGGGATCACATACCCTCTTCGTTTGATAAATGCGTAAGCTCGTGAAGCTAAAGCAAGATTAATGGAAGCACGTGGAGATGCAGCAAAAGCAATCATGTTGTTCAGATTCGCCAGATTATATTCGCCCGGAAAACGTGTTGCAAATACAATATCAATAATGTATCGCTCAATTTTCTCGTCAATATAGACTTCTCTTACAATTTTTCGCGCTTCAATAATACTTTTCGTATCAAAAATCGGTTTCAAATTGGTTACTTCGCCTGAAATATTTTGCCGGACAACCTGTTTTTCCTCTTCTTTGTTTGGATAACTGATAATTGCCTTCAACATAAAACGGTCTACCTGAGCTTCCGGTAAAGGATAAGTTCCTTCCTGTTCAATTGGATTCTGGGTGGCCATTACAAGAAATGGTTCCGGTAATTTGTGCGTTGTCTCGCCAATCGTTACTTGACGTTCTTGCATGGCCTCGAGCAAAGCGCTCTGCACTTTAGCAGGTGCACGGTTGATTTCATCGGCTAAAACGAAGTTGGCAAAAACAGGACCTCGTTTTACTAAAAATTCCTCATTCTTTTGACTGTACACCATTGTTCCTACAACATCAGCGGGTAATAAATCAGGAGTGAATTGGATACGACTGTATTTAGCATCGATTAATGAAGCTAATGATTTAATTGCCAATGTTTTAGCTAAACCCGGAACCCCTTCCAACAAAATATGTCCGTCGGAAAGTAATCCGATCAATAACGATTCGATCAATCGTTTCTGTCCCACAATTACCTGATGCATACCCATGGTAATCATATTTACAAATGAACTGTTTTGCTCAATCCGCTCATTCAGTTCTCTGATATCTACTGTTTGATTCATAGATGTTATATTATATTGTTATTTTTTAATTATGCTCGTTCAGGGTGCAAATTTAGTAAGAATAGATTATCATTATACATTTTTACCGTTAAATATTACTAACTATTTTACAATAAATTTTACTTTTTTTAATAATTTAATATTTAACTTTCAGTTTATCGAATTCCACATAAAATCTTTGAACCTGAAATACAAATTTTTATCAAAAAAGAGTTTCCATTATCTCTCGCTGAATATCAGTTGCTTTATCAATTGAAGCGGCATTATTCGCATCAATTCCATATAATTCTTTGGCCGGAACAAGAATCTCCATGCCAATCCTCAAATTATTTGGATTTGAACCTATTTTGGCTTTGTTGAATTCATAGATATACACCCAGAAAACCTTATTTCCATAATACCGCTCTGCAATTAGTGTCAAGCGTTGTCCCCGCTCTATTCTGACCCTTGCCAATACATTGTTATTTGCGGTCGTAGTTGCAGATGTTTGAGGTGTTGTGGCTGTTGTGCGTGTTGGAGTAGCCGACTCAACGGCATTTTCATTTTGGGAATTTGGCGCTGTTGTCGTAAGTTCTGCGGCAGGAACCTCAAGGAGTTCGGTTCCTTCTTGTTTTGTTGTATCTGTTACACTACTTTCAGGTTTCGACATAGTCAATGAATCAACTGGCATACTCACTTCCTCTAAAATCTTTTCCGAAGGCAAGGTGTCCCCTGGCATAACTAATTCTTTATTTTTGGAAATCCTGTTATTAGCATTTATTTCAAATACATCCGATCTGTTGTAAAAAAAGAAATAATAGATGGCGCTGGCTATCAATATGAATAATAGAAAAAACACAATATACAACAAGATATTTGTTGACGAAAAAAATGATTTTTTGTTTTTTGCTTTACTATGCTTTGAAGTCTTATGTGTATGAGGAGCAGGCGGCACATAATTCGGCAATTCATCTATTGGAAGCGTTGATGTCGGTGATATTGGTTTTTCTTCAATTCGAGGATAAGGTATTGGCGGTGGTACAGGCTTTTCCTCAATCGATGGCATTGGTGGTGGCAGTGGATTATCCTCAATAAGTAATATTGCCGGAGGAGGAAGAGGCCTTTCTTCCATAACAGGTGGTGGCGGTGGAAATACCGGAGGAAGTGGAGGAGGAGGAGGAGGTAATGGCCTTTGCTCTACCGGAAATATTGTTGACGGAGGTAACGGAATTTCTTCAATTATTGGCAGTTGCGGCTCTTCAAATTCTTGAACATCATTAACGTTAAGATCAATAAGATTTATTAACCCATCACTATCTTCCTGTGTCTCAATTGCTTCAAACAAAGCAAAAGGCTTATTTATCATATCTTTCATTTTTTTCTCAGGGATAAACGACAATTTGTTGTGCAATGGAATCAAAAAACGCTCACCCGTATTTACATTAATACTTTCCCGCTCTCTTACCTGCACCACTTTAAAGGCTCCTATACCTTTAATTTTCACGAAATTATGATTTGTGATACACTCATTAAAAAGAAGACCAAGTTCTTTCAAAAACGAATCTGTCTCCGATGTTTTCTTCCCTGTCTTTTCCGACAGGATTTTGGCCACATTATTAATAAAATATTTATTATCCATTGCTGTCTAATGATTTAATGTATGACTTAATTAATGAAGAAGGCCTGAAAACAGGCACTAATTTTGGTGGAATCAGGTATCGTTTACCATTTACTGCCGAAATGCGTTCGGCTTTTTTTCTCGATTCAAACTGTCCGAATCCATGCAGACTGACGATATCATTTTGGGATAATTTTTCCCCGATCACCTCGCCCATAACATCCAACATGTTTTCTACTTCCTGTTTTTCCCAGTTTAGACGAACAGCTAATTCTGTTATAAATTCAAAGTCTCTCATTTTGTAATTATTTTTCTTTTTAAAAAAACGCAAATATTAGTATTTTTCAGTAAATATGCAAATTATCATCTGTTTTTCCATTAAAACAATACCTTTCCAAACAAATCAAAAGTCTCTGCATTTTCAATTTTGACATTATAAAATTGTCCGGGAAGTAATTGTAATTCCTTTGAAATCAACACTTCATTGTCAACGTCAGGCGAATCATATTCGGTTCGGCCAACGTAATAATTGTCTTCTTCGCGATCTACAATTGTTCGAAATATTTTACCCATTTTTTGCTCGTTCGATTCCATCGATATCTTTTCCTGCAGATGCATCAGATAATCCAAACGCTCCTGTTTGATTTCATCGGGAATATCGTCCGTAAAATGTTTATACGCATACGTTCCCGATTCATGGCTATAGGCAAAAGCGCCCAAGCGTTCAAAACGCATAGCATTGACAAAGTCGATTAATTCGTCAAAATCCCTGTCTGTTTCTCCGGGGTACCCGACCATCATGGTGGTGCGAAGATGAATACCCGAAACTTCATTTCGGATTCGCTCGATTAAATCGTAAGTTTCCTGTTTAGTTATGTTCCTTCGCATACGTTTCAACATCGGATCGCTTATATGTTGCAACGCAATATCCATATACTTGCATACATTGTTGCGTTCCTGCATTACACGCAATAAATCGTATGGAAAATTCACTGGATAGCCGTAATGCAAACGAATCCATTCAACCCCTGGAATATCGGAAATCCTTTCGACCAATTCAGGCAATCCGCCTCTCCCCCGACCCCTCTCCAAAGGAGAGGGGGGAATGAAAGCGTGTTTGTAAAAGTCTAATCCATAATAGGTTAAATCTTGAGCAACCAATTGAAATTCTTTAACTCCCTTGCTTGTCAGGTGTTGAACTTCAGCCAAAATATCTTCTATCGTGCGCGATTGATACTTGCCTGTAATCAGTGGAATCGAACAAAAAGCGCAAGTCCTATTACACCCTTCCGATATTTTAATATAGGTATAATGTGACGGAGTAGTCAATACACGGTCGATAGCGTGTTCAGGATGATACGATTTTCCGATATCATCAATAAGGTTTTTCCAGTTGAACTTTCCATAAAACTTATCCACCAAAGGCATTTCTTTTTTCAAATCCTTCAAAAACCGCTCTGACAGGCATCCCATTACATACAACCGCCCTATTCGGCCTTGTTTTTTTGCTTCCTCCAAAGACAAAATCATATTGATAGATTCTTCTTGTGCATCACCGATAAAAGCGCAAGTATTGACCACCACAATTTCGCCGTCAATCTGTGCGGCATCGTGCGCAACGGTGTATCCATTCAACTGAAACTGACGCATCAACAACTCAGAATCAACCAAATTTTTAGAGCAACCTAAAGTAATAATGTCAACCTTATTTTTCCGCATAAATCATTGGCTTATTTGCAATTTTCGTCCCCCTTTGAAGGGAGGTTGGGGGGATGTCAATATTAACTATTTACCATTGTTGGGCGACCGCAAGGGTGCGCCCCTACAAATCATTAACCATTAGCCTCTATTTTAAACAGCGAATCCACAAATTCCCTTTTATTGAAAACCTGTAAATCTTCCATCCCCTCACCCAGCCCGATATATTTGACAGGGATATGAAAATGGTCTGAAATGCCAATCACGACGCCTCCTTTGGCCGTACCGTCTAATTTGGTGACAGCAAGCGCATTTACATCTGTGGCAGCGGTAAACTGTTTGGCTTGTTCAAAGGCATTTTGGCCTGTTGAGCCATCCAGGATTAACAGGATTTCGTGAGGGGCATCGGGTACGATTTTTTTCATTACGTTTTTGATTTTGGTCAGCTCATTCATCAGGTTAATCTTGTTGTGCAACCGCCCTGCCGTATCAATGATCACCACATCTGCATCATTGGCTTTGGCCGAATGAAGAGTATCGTATGCCACCGAAGCAGGATCGGATCCCATATTCTGCTTTACAATGGTCACACCGATACGCTCACTCCATATAACCAATTGTTCGACAGCAGCCGCACGAAAAGTATCTGCCGCTCCCAAAAACACTTTAAAACCTTTTTTCTTAAACTGATACGCCAATTTTCCAATAGTTGTTGTTTTCCCTACGCCATTAACCCCCACAACCATAATAACATAAGGCTTAATCCCCGTTGGAATCGTAAAATCTTCCAAGTCTTCGGTTTTATTCTCAGTTAACAAAGTCGCGATTTCTTCACGCAAAATTGTAGTCAATTCATCTGTTGACACATATTTATCGGTGGCAGCTCTTTTTTCAATGCGTGAAATAATTTTCAAGGTCGTATCCACTCCCACATCGGATGTAATCAATATTTCTTCGAGTTCATCCAAGACCGAATCATCTACGCTACTTTTACCGACTATTGCGCGGGTAAGTTTCGAAAACACACTCTCTTTCGTCTTGGACAACCCTCTATCCAACGTTTCCTTTTTCTCTTTGTTAAAAAAACCGAATAATGCCATATATAGTTTTCAGTTATCAGTTATTAGTTTTCAGAAAATATCGTACTTAAAAATGATATAACAATCGCGCAAAAGTAAATAAAAATAACGAATCCATCAACAAATTCCGCTTTTATAATCTTCAAATGTAAGTTTTTGATAAGGGACGATTTCATCGGAAGACTACCCGAACCGTTGAATTTACAATTCGATTAATTCTCTTCTTTTGTCGGCTCACCCGCAAAATCCTGTGTTTTTACAAAAATGCTAATACTGTTTTACCGGAAGCAAAGTCACGCAGTGACGTAACTTTCTTAACCGTAGGTTTCAACCTACGGAGAGAACAACGCAATCACTACCAAGTCCCGCAGGGACGACACAATAGCCTGATGAATGTGTCGTCCCATGCGGGACTTGGGGATACCGGACACGCATATCCGTAGGTTACGCTACGCTTTACCTACGGTTAATAAAGTATTGTCCCATGCGGGACGTCTAAGCATTTACATATTGCGAAAACACTTCAAGTAATTCCATAAAAGGGATACTATAATCCGTTTTTATTTTGTATTTCAAATGCTTATACTCACTATTTCTAAGTTGCAAATTCAGCAGAGCAAAGTGTTTTTCTGTATATTAAAACCTGAATCCCAAAACCAATACGGTAAAATTCACAGCAAAAGTATATGAAATTTTTCATATTCCAAGCGTACGAGATAAAAAACAAGAATTCAGTTTTATCGGTTTTTTTAGGATTACCAGAAAAGGTGGTGGGGGATGGTTTATGTCCGCTGAAAAAAAGCGCGTTAGCGCTTATGTATGGATTGCTTCTTTTGAATATACGGACGTATAAGTCTGCTTGCCGTTGATACGTTCGGATTTCATGAGTTCAATATTTGTTACTTTGAAATCAACATGTTGTAATTCAGGCAGAATATATCCGGTTTTCATTTTCACTTCGCGCCCGATTGTGATATGAGGGGTGAATGTGCGGTTTTCCAAAACAAACCCCTTTTGTCTTAAACCGCTGCACAAATCCGCCTGTAAATCCGAAAGTGATACGCTTTCCTTAATCCCTATCCACCACGTATTGCCTCCATCGCGTTTGAAATAACCGATTTTTTCAAGCACAATCTTGAAATCCGTAAAAACAATATTGTCCATAACCGTTTTTATTGCGTTCATTTGATGAGGGTTACATTCGCCAAGGAATACAAGCGTCAGATGCAGGTTTTTGTCGAAAGAAAAATTACCAACTAAAGATTCTTCCTTTAAACCGTCACGAATATCTGCAACAGTTTCTTTTATTTTATCGGGAAAGTTTATCGCTATAAATAATCTCATTGCAAATTTCTATCTCTTTTTTTGACGCATGACAACATCAACACATTCTGCTTTTATAATCTTCAAATGTGAAATTTCGGTAAACAACGATTTCATCGGAAGATGTCCATAAAACGATAGAAGGATGTGAAATACCGTTAAACATCGTTGTTTTGACGACGGTGTAATGAATCATATCTTCAAAAATAAGTCTGTCGCCGATTTTTAGCGGCTTATCAAACGACCATTCGCCGATAAAATCGCCACTCAGACAACTGCACCCCCCTACCCTATACGTTGGTTTTCCTGCTATTGCATCTGTCGCGCCACGTATGACAGGTTTATAAGGCATTTCAAGGCAATCAGGCGCATGGCAGGTAAAAGAAGCATCTATTACAGCCGTTTTAACTCCATCATTTTCAACCATATCAACGACTGTTGTCAATAAAAACCCTGTCTGCCAGGTAAACGCGCTTCCCGGCTCCAGGATAATTTTCAGATGAGGGTATTTTTGTTTGAACGACTGCAATACTGCGATCAAATGGTCAATATCATAACCTTTGCGTGTCATCAGATGACCGCCACCCATATTCAACCATTTGATCTGTGTTAACAGATGTCCAAACTTTGCATCAACCACCTGCAACAGTTTTTCCAAATCGTAAGATGACGACTCGCAAAGCGCATGGAAATGCAGCCCCTCAATACCTGCAGGCAACAAATTTCCAATTTTATCGCTTGTGACGCCAAGTCGCGAGCCGGGAGCGCATGGATTGTAGAGCGTTGTTTCCACAAGCGAATATTCGGGATTAATCCGCAAGCCGCATGAAACCTCATTTCCATCTTGCACTACCATCGGATAAAACCGTTCATATTGGGATAGCGAATTAAACGTAACGTGACTGCTATATTTTAAAATCAGAGGGAAGTCTAACTCAGTATAAGCAGGCGAATATGTATGCGCCTTACTCCCAAACTCTTCATACACCAGCCTCGCCTCATGAATGGAACTCGCTGTCGCATAATGGATATATTCCCTGATTATCGGAAACGCTTTCCAGATTGCAAACGCTTTTAAAGCGAGAATAATCTCAACACCCGCCCGCTTCTTTACGTCTTGAATTAATACAAGGTTTTTCCGCAACAAATCCTCTTGTATCACATAACTTGGCGATGAAATCATACTAATATCCATATTATGTTACTTTTAATGAGTTTTCAAAAATCAATAGTTCGTTATAAAATCAAGTAATTCATTATTACCATCATCAACAAAATTACCTTCTTCTTAATCACATCATATTTTTCCTGCTCTAAAGGCTTTACATATCTTGCCTAAGACAGGTTTCTTCTCCGTAATGTTGTTCTTTTAAGTTTAACGGGGGTTTGCCGACAATCAAAAACCTGAACGATTAGAACAAAATCATCTTTGATAAAATACACGACTTTGTAATTTCCAATTACAAGCGACCGATAACCCTCTCGGCAATCAATGAGCATTTGTTCAATTGCAGCGACATACGGCTGTGTTTTCAATATTTCGACATCATCTAAAATTTTGTTGTACAGTAATGCCGCGGCACGTGTATCTTTTGCCACGTAATAATCGTAAATTTCATCTAAATCGGCAACGGCTTCCTTGAACCATTTTACTGTCATAATACAACTTTTCTTTTCATTTGGTCGTGCGGAATAAGTTCCATTTTTCCGTCGTAGAAATCTTGTGTGCGTTGCAAAACGCTTTCCCGTAATTCTGCTGCTGTGTATATACATGGTTCAAGGTTATACAGTCGTTCAATTTCTGCAACCCTTCTTGAATTCGTGTCGTTCATAATGGCACGAATAACATTATATTTTTTCATTTCCAATACGGTCATATCAGTGATGGTTAAAGTGCAAAAGTAGTAAAAAAACATCAAAGCAAAATGTTTTTTTGTTTTTTTTATCGCTTGTAACGCCAAGTCGCGAGCCGGGAGCGCATGGATTGTAGAGCGTTGTTTCCACAAGCGAATATTCGGGATTAATTCGCAAGCCGCATGAAACCTTAGTTCCATCTTGCACCACCATCGGATAAAACCGTTCAAATTGCGAAAGCGAATTAAACGTAACGTGGCTGCTATATTTTAAAATCAGAGGGAAATCTATCTCAGTATAAGCAGGCGAATATGTATGCGCCTTACTCCCAAACTCTTCATACACCAGCCTCGCCTCATGAATGGAACTCGCTGTCGCATAAGGGATAT
>Ga0082212_10002407_pt1 | contig 27247 bp, 26 predicted proteins | sample TergutNt197P3_FD_71548 | JGI IMG/M metagenome (GOLD analysis project Ga0082212, IMG submission 71548) | Neocapritermes taracua P3 segment gut microbial communities from Petit-Saut dam, French Guiana - Nt197 P3 | ecosystem: Host-associated > Arthropoda: Insects > Digestive system > Gut ...
CAACCTCTCCGGGATCTTCAACCTTTGCAGTTATTGAAGTCGTTATTCCCATTTCCAAATCATATCCTGTAAGATTTACAGAGTTTTCTTCCGTCTTAACTAAAATACCTTCAAGTGACGGGATAGATGATTTCATTGAAACAGCACGTGAAACACCGGACACTGCTGATATGAGGTCTCCTCTTTTACATATAATTTTCATTTATCTCTCCCAACTATTTATTAAATACAAATATTTTAAAATATATTAATTATAGTAGTAATAGTAATGTTAACTACGTCAATAACTTAAATAAGTTAGAAATTTAAGAAGAAAAAAGATAATTTTTATAGATGAAAGAATGTTTAAAAATATTTTATTAACATAAAGACTATGGGATATATAAAAAAAAGATGATAATCATGTGTTTATTGTTTATTGTTTTGTTAATAACTAACTTTTAGTGTTTTTTATAATATCTTCAACTGTTTCACGAAGTCTGGAATCACTTGCTATTTGTGATGTAATTTTTTTAAGAGAATAGGTAACGGTAGAATGATTGCGAGCCGAAAATTCAGCACCTATTTCTTCCATTGTTAAAGGCGTAATTTCGCGTATGACATACATTGATATTTGTCTTGCTGTTGTAATATCTGCGTCTCTTCTACTACTTTTTATGTCTTCGGGAGATATTCCGAAAGTTCTTGCAACCTCTTCAATAATTTTTTCAATTGTAACTGGGATAGGACGATGATCCTGAAGAATATCTTTTATGGTGTCTTGAACATTCATTATAGTAGGTTGAATACCATCAATAAGACGATATGCATTCAGTTTTTTTATTGTTCCTTCTAATTGACGGATATTATCCTTTATTTTTGTTGCAATAAACTCTGCGACATCATCCGGAAGGGGCAGACCTAGAAGCTCCGCTTTCCTTCGAAGAATAGTTATCCGTGTTTCTAAATCCGGAGGAAGAATATCTGCGAGAAGACCCCACTCAAATCTTGTTCTCAATCGTTCTTCAAGTGACTTAATTTCTTTTGGAGGACGATCAGAAGTTAAGACTATCTGCCTGCCGGATTGATACAAATCGTTGAAGGTGTGAAAAAACTCTTCTTGTGTTCTTTCTTTTCCGCCAATAAACTGAATATCGTCGACTAAAAGAACCTCGGCGCTTCTGTATTTATCATGGAACGGACGAGTATTACCTTGTCCGATTGCCTCAATCAACTCGTTAGTAAAACTCTCTCCTTCTACATAAATTATATTATAATTTGGGTTGATACGTTCTATGTCATTTTTTATAGCTATTAAAAGATGGGTCTTTCCTAAACCGGAAGCTCCGTAGATGAAAAGAGGATTATATGAACCGGAAGGATTAGCGGCAACCGCTTGAGCGGCAGCATGTGCAAAACGGTTATTATTACCGACAATGAAGTTATCAAAAGTATAAGAATTGACGCCAGAAAGAGCTTGTCCTTCTGAGAGAAACGGAGATTCCGCAACAATAGTTAAAGAATCCCGGCTAATGATTTTTACATCTACAGGAAACCCTAAAACCTGCATAAACCCGTCTTTTATCATTCCGATATATCGTTCTTCAACAATTCCTCTTTGAAAATCCGAACTTACAGACAGAGTAGCTAACCCTTCCGCAAATGAGACGGGATGGATTCCGCTTATAAAGAGATTATAGGTAGTTTCTACCATATTATCTCTGAGCTTCTCAGCTACTGCCGCAAAGCATTGCTCAAATGACTCCATGCGACCCCCTTCTTATAGTGGCGGCAGAACAATGTTAAATGGTTAATATTTTCTGTATCAAAATACTAAATCGACTTCTTCTCAGTGTAGCATTTTACCTATTTTAAACATATTTAATATAAAGAATAATTTATTGTCATTATATCATTATTTATATTATATTACAATGAAAAATCATGATATGCATTTATCTGAAAATTTGCATATAATATGGATAATACGGTAAAAAACAGGTAAACATACTACTTATCTTGACAGTTTTTACAGAATTGTACTATACTTACTACTCGCAGGACTAAGGGATTTTGTATTTGTAATTATTCAAAAAGGGGAGAAAATCTTGGCGAAACCTACATATCATCCTAAGAAGCGAAGACGTTCACGCGAACACGGCTTTTTAAAGCGGATGCGAACAAAAAGCGGAAGAAAAATTCTATCGCGCAGACGCGCCGCGGGAAGAGACCGACTAAGCGCCTGAAGTCATTTCCGAAACTCCAATGTTACACTAAGATGAGAAAAAACATCACTCTGAACAAAAACGTTCATTTTCAAAGAGTATACCGTAACGGAAAAAGCTATGTATCCCCGCTGGTGGTGACCTATGTATTGCGTCGTCAAAGCGGAGGCGTGCGTTTTGGTATAACAACCAGTAAAAAAATAGGCAGCGCAGTAGAACGCAACCGCGCAAGAAGGATTATAAAGGCCGCGGCTGGTTCGGTTCTTTTAATGTCGAAAGGATCATATGATTTTGTGTTTGTTGCCAGGAAGGCGGCATTGAAAGCTAAATCAACTGATGTTTATAGATTATTGTGCGATCAGCTGCAAAAAGCGGGTATCTTATCTAATAATTTTTCTATAATATCCTGCGTAAGAAATGAATTTGGTAATTTTAATGATTAGAATGATGTTTCTGAAGCTTATTTCTTGGTATAAAAAGTATATCTCTCCGACAATAGGCAATCATTGCCGGTTTTTTCCGACATGCTCTGAATATGCTTATGAAGCAATTGAGCGTTATGGCGCAGCAAAAGGATTAATACTCACCGTTTGGCGGATATTGCGGTGCAATCCGCTTAATAAACACATCGGATATGACCCGGTTCCGATAAAAATGAAAAGAATACAATAAATATATTTATGAACGGCAACAAGGATATTTAGCCGGCATATGATAAATAAGGAGGCAATATGAGCGCAATATGGGGTATTATCGCTACACCTCTTGGCTTTATCATGCGTTGGTGTTATCTATTGGTTAATGATTTATTACACCTGCCTGTTTCATATGTTTTTGCGTTGTTTTTATTTACGCTTTTAACAAAAGTACTGCTGTTCCCCCTTTCTCTTAAACAGCAGCGCTCTTCGGCGGTTATGCAGGCTTATCAGCCGCTTATAAACGAAATTAATCAGAAATATGCTGATAATCCTAAAAAAAAGCAGGAGGAAATGACAAAGTTCCAGAATGAGTACGGCTACAGCCCTATGTCCGGGTGCTTACCTCTCTTAATCCAGTTCCCGATAATATTCGGTCTTATAGAGGTTGTTTATAAGCCGCTCACATATATGCTTCGTATTCCCAAGGAAATAGTCGAGGTTTTAAATTCTGAGGCATCTCAACTTGCCGGCTTAGAAAAAAATTCCCGATACATCGAGACAAAAGTTATTGAACTAATTAAAAACTCATCCGGCAGATTTTTATCGCTTGACGCCTCTTCTTCCGGTTTTTCAAGAACAGAATTTGCCGGATATGTCTCAAGAATAGAAAACCTTAACATGTCTATCGGCGGAATTGACCTATGGGAGACGCCCAGTTTAAAGTGGTCGATAATGCTGTTGATTCCTATATTTTCCATCTCGACCATAATTATTTCATCGCTTATAACTCAGTGGGCTACGAGAGGTCACGCAGAAAAAAACAAACAGATGCAAACCACAAACATTATAATGATTGCCTTTTCGACGATAATGTTCGGCTTTATGTCATTTACTCTTCCCGCCGCTTTTGGTCTTTACTGGGGATTTTCCAATATCGTTCTGATCGGTCAATCAATAATCCTCAGAAAGATTGTCAATGCCGACACGGTACGCAAGCAGGCAGAAGAGAAAATTGCTGAGAAGAAAAAGCAACAAAAGGAATCTAAGACCGTTAAAGTTAAGGATAAAACAGGAAAACTCGAAAACAAAGAACTCTCCGCCGATGAATTAGCACGATACAGACTTCAAAAGGCGAGAGAGCTTGATGATAAAAGGTATGCGATGCCGGAGGATAATGATGAAGAGTAGGGATCTGACGATAATTTCTTTGTTGTGAATTTGATGACAATAGGATATAATATATATAATAATACATCAGCCGCGTAATCCGCGGCTGATGTCAGATATAAAGAGATATTAAAAAACAGGTTACAGGGCGTTATATAGCAGTTTAACAACCTGACCTTAAAAATAGAAAGGAAACAGTCCAAAACGATGCAGGAAATTATTATGACGGGAAAAACCGTCGAAGAAGCTGTTGAGGCAGCCTGCGCCGCCCTGGAACTTCTCCGCGATGAAGTGAGCGTTGAGGTTATTGAAATGCCGCAAAAACGGCTATTTGGATTCATCCCCGCAAAGGTCAGAGTTTATGTAAGCGACGATGCCTTTTCGGTCAAAGATCTGTTAAAATCGCAGGATGAACATGACGGTGATGAAAAAAACCTGGAAAAGCAGCATACTGAGGATATCGCAAAGCCGGAAGAAGCATTTGAAATTCCGCTGGAAAAAACCGGGAAATCAGGAGAAAATACCGAAACAAATAATCAAGAACAACAGCAAACCGAACTTCCCAAAAAACCTGATAATCAATCAGAAAATGAAATACCGTTTGACCGGCTACCGGAATCGGCAAAGTCAGCTTTTTCGTACCTTAAGGATGTGGCTTACGGAATGCAGGCAAAAGAGCTGTCTTTTCGAGCGGTCGGGTTTGACGAAGGAATTAAGTTTCTCATAGACGGAGAAGATGCGGCTATGCTGATAGGCCGGCGCGGTGAGACGATGGACGCGTTGCAATATCTTTGTCTGCTTGTCAGCAATCGAGCAAACGGAGAATACTGTAAAATCTCGATAGACGTCGCCGATTATAGGGGAAAACGTGAACGGACGCTGCAGGCGCTCGCGAAACGGGTCGCAGGCAAGGTTTTAAAAAGCCGGCGAAGCCAAACGCTTGAACCGATGAATCCGTATGAACGAAGAATAGTACACAGTACCATACAAGAAATAGACGGAGTAAAATCCGAATCTGTGGGAGATGACCCAAACAGAAGAGTCGTTGTTTTCATCGAGGGGGACACCCCGCGTCCATATCGCAGCCGTGATGACGCTGGACGCTCCGGAACAAGACGGAGATCAGGGGATGCAAGGGAAAGGGACCGCGGGATGCGACGGGATGACCACATGGTAAAAACACAGGAAAAGCCGATACAAGCAAAACCTCAGGACCCGGAACTTGAGAAAAATTTGTACGGGAAAATAGAGTTTTAGATGAAGGGGGGAACCGTTTACCGGCTCCCCCCCCCTTTTAAGACCATAAAAGACAATATAAATATAGTGAGCAGCATATACTTTCAATCCGCGTTTTCGTGATATAATTCTGTAATATGAATGAGTTAACTGATACAATAGCCGCAATCTCAACACCGCCGGGTGAAGGAGGAATCGGCATAATAAGGATTTCCGGACCTGAAGCGACGACAATAGCTGACAGGGTGTTTATTTCGCGAAATAATAAACCGCTTAGTATAAGCCGCGGATACAGCATGAGACTGGGAAAGGTATATTCAAACACAAAAGCAGTCGATGACGCGCTTGCTTTGCTGTTTAAAGCTCCCAGGAGTTACACCGGGGAAGATGTTGTCGAAATTCATTGCCACGGCGGACCGGTCTTATTAGAAATGATACTCAGAACTGTCACTGATGCCGGAGCGAGAGCGGCGATGGCCGGAGAATTTACCCGACGCGCATATGTAAACGGGAGAATATCCTTAACAGAAGCGGAAGGGATTGCGGGAATCATATCAGCAGTCTCTAAGCAAGGAGAGGCGGCGGCGTACGCCTTGTCTAATGGCTCACTGTATAAAGAAACCATAAGACTAAAGGATGTTATTCTCGAGCTGCAAAGCTCAATTGCCGCATGTCTTGACTTTCCGGAGGAAGATGTTGAGCCTGTGGATAATGACCGAATGATTGGACAGTTAAACAAATTAAGATTATCTTTGCAAGAACTGGCAGATTCCTATGAAACAGGTATAAATATCATGCGGGGGATTCCGACAGCTATTGTCGGAAGTGCAAATGTCGGGAAATCTACATTGATGAATCTTTTGTCAGGTTATGAAAAAACAATTGTAACACCGATTGCCGGAACTACACGGGATGTAGTGGAACATCAGGTACGTATCGGCGGCACGACACTTTTTTTAGCTGATACTGCGGGTATACGCGAATCAGAAGATGAAGTGGAAAAAATAGGAATAGACCTGGCGCTTCACCGCGCTGATAACTCGGCACTGGTATTAGCAGTTTTTGATGGTTCCCGCAGAATATCGGATGACGACAGAGCATTAATCAAAAAACTTTCAGGGAAAAAAGCGATTGCCGTTATTAACAAGATTGACTTAAAGCAACATCTCGACCCTGAGGAAATTTTAAACACTTTCGAATCAGTGGTATATATAAGTGCGAACGATCCGATGTATTATGCGGCAATTGAAGCTAAAATAACGGAAATAACAAAAACCGCAAATTTATCAGCTGATGTTCCGATACTGATGAACGAACGGCAACGTTCCGCCGTGATAAAAGCTCTTTTTTCAACAGAGGAAGCTTTAAAAGCAGCCGAAACCGGGATGACTCCGGACGTGGTTTTTATTTCTCTTGATGATGCATTGGCAGCTATTTTTGAACTCTCAGGAGAAAATGCATCCGACGCTGTTATTGACGAAGTATTCAGCCGTTTTTGTGTTGGGAAATAATAGAGTATTCCAAAGTGAAAACAAAAAAACGATTATTGCGGATTAGGCTCAACCCTTATCCATGTTTCGACATAATACTTATCGATTCCCGAAACGAAATATAACTCAAGCTCATAACCATCGACTTTATGAAACGACGCAGTCGGTAGCCAGTCAGTATAAACTCGTTTGTTGAGATTTTGCATCACGCTGCTGGTCTGCTCTTGAGTGTGCTCTTCTGACTTAAATATAGCCCATGTCGCAGCAGGGACTTTAACTTGAGTAAAACCGTCCGTATTACAGTTTTTTCCGTGATAAGTAAAAAGCATATAGGGGAATGTATTTATTCCTGTTTTCCTATAATCGCAAATCGCATGGATACGGCTCAAAGGTTCGTTTGTAGATATAATGAGTTTATTATATCTCCCGTCTTCATGACATTCCTGCCAAAACTTAGGAATGTCTTTTATGTTTTTCCCATCGTCTGTTGTGAATATTCCCTCAATGCCGTAAACTGAAAATGCCTCTTTTTTTTCGATCCTATACTCCATTACAGTATCTCCTTTGACAGATAGTAGAAAAGCGATACGGGGAAATGCTTTGAGCGGCAAACTAAACTTTCGTGCATTTGACGGCGACGAACCATGAGTATCACTAAAAATACGCGTAAACGCTTCAGGTGAGCTATAGCCGTATTTTAAAGCTATGTCTATTATCCTTTTATTACTGTTTTGCAAATCAAAAGCAGCAAGCGTCATTTTTCTTCTGCGAATATACTCAAAAACAGAAATATCTGTCACTATTGAAAAAGTACGCTGAAAGTTTACTGCTGACTGACACACGATTTTAGAAATCTCATTAAAATCAATATCATCGCATAAATTCTCTTCGATATAGTTAACTGCACTGTTCATGCGCTCATACCAAGTCATCCTATCCCTCCTCTCTGTAACAAATATAACCGAAATAAAGTAATAAAACCTTGCATTTACGGTTTCACTTATATCATTAATAAAATACTATAAATACGATTGCCAGCGGGTTATACTATATATCAATTTCTTTACACAGTGTATTTGTATAAAATAATACTTTAAATCACCGGGAAAGTGAGTAACCGCACAACCCTCTTTCGATAGCCGGCATTTTCTTGTATAATGCCAATAAAAGCGTTCCCTGTAACTATTAGCATTATTATACATTGTTAAATTAACGCTCAAAACAACTAACTCGTAATAAAATCAATTATAATACCATATCAATTATCTGAACAGCCTTGTAAGAATAATTACGAAAGCAGAGAGACTTTTATAACAAAATGATAAATAACGTATTTGCAATGCAGAAATATGATGTAATAGTCATAGGCGCGGGTCATGCCGGTATAGAAGCGGCGCTCGCTTCAGCCAGATTAGGGGTTAAAACCGCAGTTTTTACATTGTCGCTCGACGCTATAGGAAATTTACCATGCAACCCTTCGATAGGCGGCACTGCTAAGGGTCATCTTGTCATGGAGGTCGACGCGCTGGGAGGAGAGATTGGAAAAGCAGCCGATGCTACGACTATTCAAAGCCGTATGCTTAACAAGACAAAAGGTCCCGCTGTACACTCGCTAAGGGTTCAAAGCGACAGGCGTAAATATTCCGCATACATGAAACATGTGTTGGAGATGCAGGCGAATCTGGATATTATACAAAGTGAAGTTGTGGCGATTTCGGTTAGCAATTCAGATATTAACGGAGTTATCAGCCGGCTTGGCGGGTATTATCAGGCAAAATGCGTGGTCGTAGCTACCGGTACTTATTTGGGCGCAAAGATTCATATAGGTGATTGTAACTACCTTAGCGGTCCTGATAATGTTATGGCGGCAACATTATTGACCGAAAACCTTCGCCTGCTCGGATTACCTATGCGAAGATTCAAAACAGGAACCCCGGCGCGCGTACATCGCCGCAGTATTGACTTTAGAAACTTGATAAAACAAAGCGGTGATGAGGAGAGGGTACCGTTCAGTTTTATGACAGACTACTTAATTAACAATCTGGTTGATTGCTATATCGCCTATACTAACGAGCAAACTCATCAAACAATCCGTGATAATCTGCACCGTTCTCCGCTATACGGCGGTGTTATTGAAGGCATCGGAGCGAGATACTGTCCCTCTATTGAGGATAAAGTGGTTCGATTTCCGGAACGAAAACGACATCAGATGTTTATTGAGCCGTGCGGGATTGACACCGACGAGATGTACCTTCAGGGAATGAGCAGTTCATTGCCGTTGGATGTACAATTAAAGATGTACCGAACAATAAAAGGTCTTGAAAATGTGGAAATCATGCGTCCGGCATATGCAATTGAATATGATTGCTGTGACCCGTTGACTCTTTACCCGACACTTGAAAGTAAAATGATTGCAGGATTGTTCGGGGCCGGACAGTTCTGCGGAACATCAGGCTATGAAGAAGCGGCAGCCCAGGGATTTGTTGCCGGAGTCAACGCCGCGCATAAAGTGCTTAAAAAGAATAAATTCACACTAACGAGAAACACATCGTATATCGGCACATTGATTGATGATCTTGTAACAAAAGGGGTTCAGGATCCATATAGAATGATGACCTCGCGAAGTGAATACCGTTTGATACTTAGACAGGATAATGCAGACAGGAGGCTCTGCGAGACTGGGCGGAAACTCGGTTTGGTAGACGATACGCGATATCAAAGGTATCTTGACAATAAACAAAAACTTGAAAATGAACTTTTAAGGATAAAAAAGACCGTTATCCCCCCGGGAAAAGAACTAAACAGAGTTTTGCATGAACATGGCCTGGAACCCGTGAGAACCGGTATAACTGTAGAACAATTGATCCGTCGGCCCGGGATATCTTATGAAGACATAAAAGAAGTTGATAACACCAGACCTGAGAGCATTAAGAAAACAATAACCGACCGCGCTGAGGTAGAAGTTAAGTATGAAGGATATATTGTCCGCCAGGCGGCGCAGATCGAAAAGCAGAAGAAATTGGAAAAGATGTTGCTTTCAGAAAAACTTGATTATAAAGTAATTCCGGGTCTTAGGCTGGAAGCCGCAGAAAAACTTGAGAAAATTAAACCCGTTTCGGTAGGTCAGGCATCCCGTATAAGCGGGGTAAATCCTGCTGATATTTCTGTACTGACCATATGGCTGAAAAAGCATCAGCATTCGTATAACGGAAAAACAAATGATGGATAGCAGGGTATTATCTTTAAATGCAGAACGATTAGGTATTGTACTCGATGAGCAAAAAGCATCGAGCATGGTGACATACGGAGAAAATCTGCTGATTGAGAATAAAACCACCAACCTTACAGCCATTACGGATGAAGAGGAGTTTTTGAATAAACATCTTTGTGATTCTCTTACAGTCGCTTCATTGCCTGAGCTGACAGGAAGGGTCGCTGATGTTGGTACCGGAGGCGGATTGCCTGGTGTAATAATTAAGCTGTTCCGTGATGAGCTGGATGTTCTGCTGGTGGATTCTACCGAAAAAAAGTTAAAAGCAGTAACTGAAATATGTAAAAAAATGGACATAAGAGTAGAGACCCTGCATCAACGAGCAGAAAAGATGGGTATATGCGAATATCGGGATTACTTCGATTCAGTGACTGCCCGGGCGGTGGCGCGGCTGCCTCAGCTTCTTGAGTTCTGCTTACCATTGTTAAAGACCGGCGGATTTTTTCTGGCGATGAAGGGCGTTAACGCAAATAGTGAAATTCAAAATGCTAAAAGAGCCGCGTCAATACTTTCGGGAAAATTATATCGAACGGTATCGTTTAAATTGCCAGGAGGATACGAAAGGGTAATAGCGGTATATAAAAAAACAGGTCCGACCCCCAAGGGATTTCCGCGAGAAACCGGGATGATTCTGCGAAAACCGCTTTAATGGTAAAGGCTTAGTATAAATTCCTGTTAAAAACTGTTAAATTATACAGAGAGTAAAATAATACTATTACATGTTTTACTTGACATACGATATATGGGACACATAATTCAAACATCAGTATTGATAAAACAAAAAATGAAGGGTTTATGAAACGGAGATAAATGATATTCAGAGATTCTATTGATAAAGAACTGTATGACAGTTTTGTATCTGAGCATGAAAAGTCACATTTCATGCAGAGCGCGGCGTGGGGAGAGTTTAATGAGATTGAACGCAAAATAAATCCGCATTATGTCGGTATGCAGGATGAAAGCGGAAATCTTGTTGCGGCTGCGTTGCTGTTAGAGCGAAAACCGCCGCTGTTACCGCCATATTTTTATTCCCCGAGAGGTTTTGTAATAGATTTTTTTGACGCTATACTGCTTGACAATTTTACTAAAGCAGTCGTCCGCTACTGCAAAATGAAGGGCGCGATGTTTTTAAAAATCGACCCAGATATCGAACTGCGTGCGATAGACACGACAGGCGCTCCGATATCAGGCGGTTTCAATAATGAAGAATTAGTTGAGAGGCTGAAAAATGCGGGTTTTTCCCACCTTGGTTTTAATCTGGGATTTGAACACAGACAACCGCGATATACCTTTCGTATAGACCTTAACTGCAGTGAACAGGCAATTCTGGAGCGGCTGGAAGGCAACGTTATTAAAAACGCGCGCAAAGGAGAAGCAAATTATGATACTGAAATATATATCGGCGGTTCCGAGGACATACATGAGCTTTTTAAACTGATTTCTCAAACCAGCAAGAGAGACAAGTTTTTCGCATTTCCGGAAAAATACTACCAAAACTTTTATAACGTTCTGAATAATTACGGGATGGTCACTTTGTATTTAGGTAGAACCTTTACAGAAAAAACAATACAAAAATTAAAAAAACAGCTTGAAGTATTACGACTGAGAAAAACAGGCTATGCTAAGAAACAGCGGATTATTCAAGCTGAACAGACCGAAAGGCGGCTTGAAAAAGAGATATCTCTTTTTCAAGATTATTCTAAAAAGTACGGAAAACAAAAGATTACAAGTGCGCATATGGTTGTACGCTATGGCTGTCATGCGTGGGCGGTTCATGCAGGAAGCGCGGATGATATGAAAGAGACTTTTTTAAATAACCGGGTCTATCTTCATAAGATACTCGATCAAAAGAAAAAGGGAGCTGTTTGGTTCGATCTTTTCGGCGCTGTAGGCAATCCGAAGGACAATCAATTGGGTTCATTGCATGAATTTAAAAAACAATTTGGAGGGAGATATATCGAATTTATAGGTGAGTTTGATATGATAATCAGACCTTTTTGGTACAATGTTTATGTGAAAGCGTTGCCTAAATACCGGTCTTTACTGTTTGATATACGAGGACTCCTTAGAAAGCAGAAAAATTGAAAATAACTGATACCAACCAAATGCAAAAGATATATTATAAACCAAAATGACTTAAGCAGAGATAAATCGGCAACGGTTTTACGATATATCCGCTAATATCGGCGTTATAGACTAAAAAACAGGTATGTATGTGCTATACTTGCATAGATAATTAAACCCTATGCTGTTTTAATGACTACGTGAGATTTAACGTAGCGAAGAGAAAATGCCGATATTTATACTTAAACAAATTATTCAGATAGGCAGGAAAATATGTTTTTTGAACAAATGATCAACAGCGAAGAAATCTTCAACGGAAAGGTTTTTGATATACACAAGGACAGAGTTAGATTGCAGGACGGCAGTGAGGCTTGGCGTGAAGTGGTAGAACACAGCGGAGGGGTTTGTATCGCGGCTGTGGACGATTCACGCAATATCTTTCTTGTTGAACAGTATCGTTATCCGCTCAAGGAGGTTACGCTGGAGGTAGCCGCGGGTAAACTTGAAAAAGGAGAAGAACCGCTGGCGGCGGCAATCCGTGAACTCTCTGAAGAAACCGGTTTCTTGTCAAAATGCGTTAAAAAAATTGGAACATTTTACCCCTCTCCCGGTTATAGCAGCGAAAAATTATATTTCTATTTGGCAACAGAACTCATCTTAGGAGAAAAACATCCGGATGAGGGTGAATTTCTGAATTGTGTCAGAATTCCTCTGAACGAAGCGGTTGACAAGGTGCTCAGTGATGAAATAGTTGACGGAAAAACGAAAGCGCTTATACTGTTAGCAGACAGGATGGTTTAAACGAGTAAATATACAATATCCGTTTTAACCTAACACAAACTCAAGGACGGTTTGTTATGTGGATTCTGCTCGGATTTATAATTCTCATTTTAGGGTTCTACATTTTTATTATTTTCCCTTCTCCGGTAAAAAAAGAGGAATTTAAAAGATTTGCCCGGCGGTCTTACGCTCACCGGGGTTTGTATGATAACAACGCGGAATGTCCGGAAAACTCACTCATTGCATTCTCTTCAGCAGCTGAAAATGGTTATGGGATAGAGCTTGATTTACAGATGACAAACGACGGAAAACTTGTAGTGTTCCATGACGCTGACTTTTTCCGGGCTGCAGAAATAAAACAATGCGTTTCTGCCATGAATTTCGATGAGATTAGAAAGATAAAAATATTTGGCAGCAGCGAAACCACACCGCTTTTTTCAGAAGTATTGAATATAGTTAACGAAAGAGTTCCATTGATTTTGGAAATAAAATCCGACCCTAAAAGAACAAATGAGATATGCAACTGCGTATGCAAAGAGCTGCTAAATTATAACGGTGATTATTGTATAGAAAGTTTTGACCCGTTTGTGCTGCGATGGTTTAGAAAAAACGCATCAGACATAGTCCGAGGACAGCTTTCGATGGGGAAAAAAGGATATTTGAGTGAAATAACATCAGTTAAAGCATTTTTGGCGTCAAACCTTCTTATAAATTCTATTAGCCGTCCGAATTTTGTCGCATATCGCCACCAAGACCGAGGCTTCGGGTTTTTTGTCTCAAAGCTGTTAGGAGCAAAGACGGTTATGTGGACGGTTGACGATATAAACGAACAACTTAAGTTACAAAAGACTGAAGACGCGATAATTTTTGAGGGATTCTTACCGATTGCCGAATGGTAGGTTATTAACCCGTAACTATCCAAATAATAGAAAAATATGATACTATGTGTCCGGGTATTTACTGATTACGTTATTATCTATACTGACTAAAGGAGGAACCGGCTGATATTTCGCCGCCGGCGTCGTAATAAGCATATGTTTGGAAGAAGACCGGACGGAAAAGCGGTAGGAAACCGAGTTGATCCCATTACAAGACTTACGCCTTATATTATGACTGAGCGTAGCGATGCGATGGTCAACAGCACCCAGTATATCGACAATGAGTCCATGATTGACTATATCCGTGAAAAGCGTAATGAAGGATTCCGAATAACCCAAATGGAGCTTGTAATAGCTGCTTTTGTTAGGGTAGTTTCTCAGATGCCGCAATTTAATCGTTTTGTTGTCGGGAAAAAGCTTTACGCGAGAAAAGAACTGACCGTTTCTTTCGTAATCTTAAAGGAAAGAAGCGTTTCTCATATCGTAGAGACAACCGTCAAGGTTTTCTTTGACCCGGAGGATACCATATTCGACATCTCAAAACGTATAAATAATTTAGTCGATCAAAACAACAAAACTGAAAACAAAAACAACACAGACAAGCTGGTTAATTTCCTCTTGGGAATACCCGGGCTTTTACCTTTAACCGTAGGTTTTTTAAAGTTGCTTGATAGATTAGGATGTCTTCCGAAAAAAATAATCGATCTTTCTCCATTCCATTCCAGCATGTTTATTACCAATATGGGGTCGATAAAAATGGAACATGTTCACCACCATATTTATAATTTTGGTTCCACAAGCTTTTTTTTCGCTATTGGAACCAAAGTAACGAGAGTTAAACTCACGCGTGAAGGAAAGCTTGAAGGGAAATGGCATCTGCCAATTGGAACAGTAAGCGATGAACGCATCTCGCCCGGCGGGACGATGGCTCTCGGGCTGTCAATGTTTAAGTCGCTGCTTAAAGACCCCAAAAAACTAGAACAACCACCGGTGCAGGTAGTATATGATATGGGTATAGAGTATCATGTTCCAAAACCGGAATAATTTGTTTTTTCAAAGATGCGCTCGGCTATTGCTCCGGAAATAAACCGATTTGGGCTCCGTATTCTAATAATTTTTGTTAAGAGGTATAAATTGAAAAGATATCTATTGGTAATTAAAGTAAAACCCGAATGTCGGGAAGAATATATCGCTATTCATAAGCATCCTTGGCCGGAGATGTTGGAAGAAATACGTGAAGCGGGATTTTATAATGAGATAATATGGTATTTTGAGGATCAATCAATTATTTATCTTGAATGTGACGATTATGAACAAGCTGACATGTCTCTTCGCGCGACAGAAATTTGTAAAAAATGGGATATAGAAATGCTCCCGCGTTTTTCAGCTTCACCGGTCATGCCTGAGAAGATTTTTGACTTAAATCAACAGATAAACGGTGAACTTAAACCGGATTGACACAAATTTTTTCACTGGTGAATAGCATAAATCCATTAAGCAGTTCCCTATCTGCTGTTAATGGCTATAATGCGATGAAATTTGTCAAAAGAGATATAAAGCAAGGGTTTATTGACAAACTCCGCGACGAGATCATTACCACGATAATGATAAGGAGTCTGATTATGGAATAAGAAACCCTCTGCCATAACTTTATGATCGGTTACCGTTTGTTGCATAAGCGCCATTAAAACATTAATAAAAACTTCTGCCGAAACAGGAGCAAATACATCCTTAGGGACCATACCAAATGCAGCGAACACCGCGCCGGTCTCATGCGGGCAGCGATAGAAACATACAGGTTTTTCCGAGAGCATGGCGGCGACAGCGGATATAGTGTATCCGTTGAAGACCTGAGTGAGCTCATATTGAGGTTCGCAAAACGCAGAGAGACCCCACTCCTCTCCAAAGGAATAAAGCCGGTCAGCGAGCCGCAGGGTATCTTCGTTTTCAATGCTGCCGTTGGCCCAACTCCAAAGCCATGTCCTGCCGGGAACCGACTCTGTGCCGATAACCTGGAACGGATAACGATCCATACCGAAATGAAGAATACCGGTATTAAAATCTATAAACCATTCACGTCCTCTGACCACCAAATCTCCCGCGCGTTTTTGAGTTATTGATGACCAACAAGCGGCGGCGGAATAAAGCTCGGTGAAGTTGGTAAAATCAATTTCAATACCGCTCTTAAAAATACTCTTCTTTTCGTTTGCCGGCGGTTCCTTGTATCGTTTAAAAGATGACATATCCCTCTCTGCTTTTAATCTAACAGTGAATAGTTGAAATTACTAAGACCGAATTTCTCTACTACGGCGCGTAACCCGTCGTCAGAGATACTTTGTGGTGAAGATTTACCGGCTGAAAGTGAACGAAGATAAATGTCCGCAGATTTTTCAATTGTGTGCATAAGCGAAAACGCGGAATCAAAAGTCGCGCCGCTCACAAACATCCCGTGATGAGCCCAAATAACCGCGTCAAATGTTTCCATAAGCTCACTTGTGGCTTCAGCTATTTCGGTTGACCCTGATACCATCCACTCTACAACGCCGACGCCTGCGGGAAACACGATGGGACATTCGGATATTGTACGCCATAACGCGTTTGAAAATGCTTTTGAAGTTAATTCAAGAACAGAAGTCATTGCGATTACCGCGGGCGGATGCGCGTGAAAGATTATCCGGTTTACACCGTATGTCACTTCCTTCTTGATGCTGTGATTAAGAAAATGACTGGAGAATTCACTGGTAGGCGTTCCCCCGTTTGAAAACCCCCAAACGACACGATAACAATCTCCGTCATCATTTATTTCGACTATTGCCAAGCAATCTTCGGCATCAAGAGAAACATTACGAAAAAACTTGCCGGCTCCGGATACGATAAAAAATTCACCTGCAAGGTTTTCCGCCTTTACCCCTATTTCTTCCCAGTCACTTTCGTAATCGAAATAAACTTCGCATTCCTCTACATCGTCGCTGCTCATGCGATAGGTGAGATTACCCGCGTTGCGTTCATGCCAACCCTGCAGCCACGCATCATCACACATTCTGATATAATCTTGAATGACTCCCGAATCCAACATACTCATTACAGTAACTCCTTTAAACTAATATAATGTTATTTAATGCGATTAGCTAAAACTTCTTTTTCATATGCCTTGATTTGATCAAACCAACCCTCGTCCGGAGGGACTCCTTCCTGTGAGCACCAAAACTCCCATACAGCACCGAAAGGTAAAGTCTTGATCTCTTCCTGTAACATCATAAGCTCGGTGAACTCATTATTGTCCTGAAGGGATTTTAGTCTGTCATTTGGTTGCAAGAGTGCGTAAAGCAGCGCTTTTTGCATGTTTCTTGTACCAATAACCCAGGCAGCTATGCGATTGATTGCGGCATCAAAAAAATCCAAACCGATGAGGGCTTTGTCAAACGCGTGATTACGTACAATTTCACAGGCTAATTCACGAAGCTCATCATCAAGGCGTACAACATGGTCGGAATCCCAGCGGATGGGACGGGAAACATGTAAAGGTAATTTATCGAAATAGCATAACATGCTTGAAATCTTATCACTAACCGTTTCGGTCGGATGATAATGACCGGTATCCATAAGATTATATACTCCGGGACGCGACGCGCAGTAGGCGATATAAAACTCATTGCTGCCAACTGTGAACGCTTCCATACCGATACCGAAAAGCTTACACTCAACGACATCAATGACGCCGTCAAGCTTCTCTTCAAATATTTCGTCAAGACTTTGCTTAAGACGAAGTCTCGGCCCGAGACGGTCGGCGGGAATATCTTTATAACCGTCCGGTACCCATATATCATTCATCGCCGGAGTACCCAGTTCTTTGGCAAAATATGCAGCTATTCGCCGGCTTTGAATTGCATGGCGCACCCAATATGAGCGAACTTCCTCGACGGGACTTGACAGGGTCAGATTATCCCTCATCATCGGATGACTGAAAAAAGTAGCATTGAAATCCACACCTAAACCACGTGATTTAGCGTAATCAACCCAAGCGCTGAAATGCCGGGGCTGGATATTGTCACGCTCTATCTTTTCATCTGCGATGGCATAGGTAGTGTGTAGATTGATACGCTTTTTTCCGCCTATCAGGGAAATGGCTTTATCAAAATCCATCATTAGTTCTTCCGGAGTGGTCGCTTTACCCGGATAATTGCCGGTCGCCTGAATGCCGCCGCTAAGTGAACCGCCGCCTTCGAAACCAGTGATATCGTCACCTTGCCAACAATGAATACTGATAGGCTTTTCTGAGAGGGATTTCAACGCCGCGTCAACATTGACACCTAGTGTTTCATACCGTTTCTTTGCTTGACTATAAACCGTATCCAAAATTATTCCTCCAAGTATATTATTCTGCCGGTGTAATGGACTGTCTAAGCTTTTAAAGTTTTTGCAACAGCTTCCCGCGCCTCTGTAATCCCGGAAAAGTCACCTCCCGCCAGCATTTGCGCCAACAAATTACCTATCGCAGTCGCCTCGGCAGGACCGGCGATTACTTTAAGTCCGGTCTTTTTTTCGGTAAGCTCATTGAGATAAGCGTCTTTGCTGCCACCTCCGACTATATTTATTCTCTTAAAATTCCTCCCGGCTAAACCCTTAAGAAGGGTGACCCCGTCAGCATAGCTTGCTGAAAGGCTGTTATATATACAACTTAAGGTTTCCGCGAGGTTTTTAGGCAGAGGCTTATTATCCCGCGACAGTACAGTGTTAATGGCGGTTATCATGCTATCAGGAGCGGTAAATATAACGTCATTAACATCAACAACCTCGCAATACCCGGCTGCTTTTCTCGCCATATCTTCCATTTCCGCGTAGGAGTATTTGTTGTTGATTTCGCGCCTAACCGATTGTACCATCCACAAACCCATATAATTCTTAAGATAACGGTAACGATAATCAAATCCGCCCTCATTTGTAAAATTAGCGCTCATACCGGCTTCTGAAACTAACGGGGTCATATTTTCTATTCCCAAAAGGCTCCAGGTCCCGCTGGAAATATAAATTGATTTGTTATCAACCGCCGGGACGGCTAAAAAAGCGCTCCCTGTATCATGGGTTGCAGGAAGAACGATATCAGTGTTGAACCCGACCAGTCTTTGAACCTCTTGCTGCAAAGAACCTATGGACGTTCCGGGCTTTTTAACAGGCAGAAAAACAGAACGCGGTAATCCTAACATATCAATAAGCTCGAAATCCCACTTTTTTTCTCTTACATCAAGCAGCGCCGTCGTTGAGGCGTTAGTATATTCAGCATATTTTTTTCCGCTCAGCAAAAAATTAAAATAATCAGGTATCATCATAAGACTGTCAGTCTGCTCAAGCCATGCCGGGTTTTGGTTTTTGATGGCAATTAATTGGTAAATAGTATTAAAAGGAAGCTTTTGTATACCGGTTCTGCTGTAAAGCTCCCGTCCGGATATTTTATTTTCAACTACCGCGTCAATACCCTCAACCCTTGAGTCACGGTATGAAACCGTGTCGCCCACAATCCGGTTTTGTTTATCCAACAAAACAAAATCTACTCCCCAAGTATCAATCCCTAATGATTTTGGAACAATCCCTTTCCTGTAACATTCGCGAAGACCCTCGAGGACATGCTCATAGAGCAGAGAAATATCCCAGCAAAGATGCCCTTTTCGTTTTACCAACGCATTGTCAAAACGATAAATTTCCTCTAAGACTATACGCCCGGACTCGACATGACCAAGAATATGCCGGCCGCTGCTTGCTCCGATATCAATAGCGAGGTAGGTATTCATATCAAAGCAACCCCTTCCTTCATTAGTAATTATATAAGAACAGTATAAATAAATTAAGCAAAAAAGAAAAGACGAATATTCAAACAAATCAGACTATCCTGCCAAAACGGTTGCTTTACGTGTTAACATAGGTTGTGGTAAACTTTTATATATAACAGGAGGATAGATATGAAGGTTTTGCTGATTAACGGAAGTCCGCGCGCTAAAGGATGTACATATACAGCTCTGTCAGAGGTGGCTGTTTCGCTGAACAAAAATAATATCGAAACTGAGATATACCAAACAGGTAATAATCCGGTATACGGATGTACGGCATGCCGGGGCTGCAGGGAAACAGAAAGATGCCGGTTGGATGAAGACTGTGTAAACGATCTCGCGGAGAAAATGCTTGACTGCGACGGAATTGTTGTTGGCTCCCCTGTTTATTACGCAGGCCCTAACGGCGCTTTGTGCGCCATACTCGACAGGGTGTTCTTTTCCCGCCCGAAAGAACGTTTCGCGTATATTCCCGCCGCCGCAGTAGTCAGCTGCAGACGTGCCGGAAGTACTGCCGCTCTTGACCGTTTATATAAGTATTTTACAATAAACAATATGACAGTCGTTGGTTCTTCATACTGGTGTATGGTTCACGGCAACACCCCCGACCAGGTTAGGCTGGACTTAGAAGGTATGCAGGTTATGCGGCGTTTGGGCGAAAATATGGCTTTTATATTAAAAACAGGAAAAGCAGGCAGAGAAACTATCAGCCCATGCGAACCGGAACCGTCTGTTGCCACAAACTTCATTCGTTAGCAACGGAGCGGATATGAACAGCGAAAATTACAGAAAAAAATATAATGCACTTCATAAGTTAATTAAGAAAAAAATATCGGAAAAGCCTTTTATTAACATCGCTGTTGACGGATTTTGCGGTTCAGGAAAATCGACGCTCGGCGATATGCTTCGAAAGACATATGACGCGAATCTAATATCGACGGATGTTTTTTTTCTGCCTGGCGAACTTCGCTCAGAAGAACGGTTTCTGACGCCGGGAGGGAATATTCATCATGAGCGGTTTATTGATGAAGTTGGTTCCATAGTGAGAAATGAACCGTTCTCATATCGGGTCTTTGATTGTTCGGTCATGGATTATACCTCGACCGTTACCGTAATGCCAAAACGGGTTTCGATAGTGGAGGGCTCCTACAGCCTTCACCCCAAGCTTTCACCGTTATACGACATAAAGGTGTTCTTAAAGGTAAGCGCTGAACAGCAACTAAGCAGGATATCGGCGCGGAACGGTGAAGAAGCCTTAAAAATGTTTATTGACAGATGGATACCGTTGGAAATGGAATATTTCAAGGCATTCGAAATCGAGGAAAACGCCGATCTGGTTTTTGATACGACGATTTCTGAAGAATCTATTATTCTATGAAAAATGTGAAAATCGACTTTTATTCTGTTGATTTTGAGAAACATACACAAGTGAAAAATACATAATAAGGTATACTATTTAACCGGAAACTCGTCCTTGAGGATATCTTTGAATCGCGGGAGTATACCGGTTTTTTCGGTATTGAGATGACGGTAATTCTGACACATATCATAACCGGGGATGGAATTCCCCTCGATAAGCGCCGGACCGTCGCGTGTTATCGCTACGTCCCATCCGACATAACGGGTCAAAGGCGTCATTCGTGCCGCCTGTTCGACCATCAGCGTCGCCTCTAAGAAAAAAGGTATTTTAAATCCGACGAAAACCGTGTGAGTTTTCGGGTGAGTTTCATAATACTCGCCGGTAAGATCGCAAAAAGCGGGCGCCGTAATCGTTCCCGAGGAATCTACCGGACAGTACATACCCCCTGAGGAGATATTGTCGACAAAACCTACGCCGTCGCTCATTCTCACAAGAGCGTAAACGATATGTATCTCGTCGTTTTTTTCCAGGGTGGTTATCCGTATGGAGTTGACCGAACTATCAGAAAGCTTGTCCATCTCAGGATGCTGTATTATTTCCTGCTCGACGACCAGGAAATTTTTTTGTTTCAGATATCCGTAGAGAGAATTTATGCCGTCTTGCTCCGGGACGTCGACGCGTTCGACTCCTTTGCCTCCGAATCCGTCGGTTTGTTTGACGAACACATGGGTCTTTTCTTTCAGAAAATTTTCGAACGCCTCAAGACCCGCTTGATTGAGATCCAGATATTCCCGTTTTAACAGAGCTGAAAAATGATGATTGAACGCGAGTTTATTGTCCAGAACACCGCGAAAATCCGAAGGATTCAGCTTTCTCACCAGTGCGAGATTCTGATTCATGTTCATGAAGGTTTTTCTTTTGGCTTTGTCCTGCTTATAAAAGCCGAAGGTAAGGTAGTCAAGATAACCGGTACCATATCTGAGGTAACAAAACAACATATCCAGAAAGATAAAGAGTCCCGGTTTTTTTGACTCTTTGCGTACAAGCCTGACGCAAAGCAGAAGTCTTTTGAGACTTATTGAGAAGATTCGTGACGCTGTGTTTTTAAAACGGCGCATTTAGAGCGGCTCCTTAAACCTCTCAAATAGAGCTAACATAAGTTATATGGATAATAATGTAATTAAGGCTATGAGCGAAGTATTATTAATCAGAACGCCAGCCTTTTTTCTATGTAATCCCGCAATTCGGCTATTTCCACACGTTCTTGAATCATTGTATCTCTGTCGCGCACAGTAACCTTGCCGTCGGTTTCAGAATCAAAATCATAGGTTATACAAAACGGGGTACCGATTTCGTCCTGACGGCGGTAACGCCTGCCTATCGACCCGCTTTCATCGAAATCAGTCATATAATATTTTGACAGATCTTTTTGGATATCCTTTGCTTTTTCGAGCTTTTTGCTTAGAGGAAGGACACAAGCCTTATACGGAGCGAGCGCGGGATGCAAATGTAAAACGACACGGCTGTCATCTTCGCCCAAACTCTCTTCATCGTAAGCGTCACATAAAAAAGCTAACAGCATACGTTCTACACCGAGCGCAGGTTCAATAACGTGAGGTATATAGTGCTCGTTGGCATCCTGATCGAAATAGGTCATATCCTTTCCGCTGTGTTCGCTATGTTGCTTAAGGTCATAATCGGTTCGGTCGGCTATGCCCCACAGTTCGCCCCAGCCGAACGGGAAGAGAAACTCGATATCGGTTGTCGCGTTGCTGTAGTGCGAAAGCTCCTCTTTTTGATGATCCCGAAGTCTGAGATTCTCCTGACGCAGTCCGAGCGACAGCAACCAATCGCGGCAAAAACCGCGCCAATAGTTGAACCATTCCATGTTTGTTCCCGGTTTTATGAAAAACTCCATCTCCATCTGCTCAAACTCGCGTGTCCGGAAGATAAAGTTCCCGGGGGTGATCTCATTTCTGAAACTCTTTCCGACCTGGGCTACTCCGAACGGCAGTTTTCGTCTTGATGACCGCTGTATGCTCGGAAAGTTGACAAATATACCCTGAGCGGTCTCGGGACGAAGGAATATCTCGCTTTTCGCGTCCTCGGTCACCCCTTGAAATGTCTTGAACATCAGATTGAACCGGCGTATTTCGGTAAAATTACACTCTCCGCAATCAGGACACGGCACCCTGTTGTCGTCAATATAACTCTTCATCTGTTTAAGATCCCAACCGACCGGACTGTCCTTTCCGAACGCCTCGATGAGATGATCCGCCCGATGCCGTGTGTTACATGAACGGCAGTCCATAAGAGGATCGGCAAATCCTCCGACATGCCCTGACGCTACCCAGGTCTCGGGATTCATCAGAATAGCCGCGTCAAGACCCACATTATATTCGTTTTCCTGGACAAATTTTCTTTTCCAGGCATTTTTCACATTGTTTTTGAATTCGGTACCGAGCGGACCATAGTCCCAGGTATTTGCGAGACCGCCGTATATTTCACTGCCCGGAAATACAAATCCTCTGTTTTTACATAGCGCGACGATCTTTTCCATAGACTTATCAGTGTTATTCATATATTCCTCCGGAAAAATACATCAATCTGCCATCAGACGCTTATATCTCTCAAAAAGCCTCTCGGCGGAAATACAGACCGCAAAGAGGCTACATATCGGTATTAATATACCATTATTATCTCTTTGAGAACTGAGGCGCTCGTCTTGCGGCTTTAAGTCCGTATTTCTTACGTTCTTTCATTCTCGGGTCGCGCGTGAGAAAACCCGCTTTCTTGAGATCCCCGCGAAGTTCCTCATCATACTGCAGCAATGCGCGGGCGACTCCATGACGGATAGCTCCGGCTTGTCCGGATACACCACCGCCCTGTACGCGGACAACCATATCAAATTTATCGGTTGTATTTGTGAGGTTTAGCGGCTGACGAACTATCAACTTAAGGGTTTCCAAACCGAAATAATCATCGATATCGCGATGGTTTACACTTATTTCGCCGGTTCCGTTATATAATCTTACTCTGGCAACCGAAGACTTTCTTCTCCCTGTCCCGTAAAAGAACGGTCTGGTTTCATACATATCAATATCCCCCTATCCTTCGTAAGCCTGAGGCTTCTGAGCGGCATTTTTATGATCGGCGCCGCGATATACGCGAAGCCTCGTAAGCGCTTTGCGGCCGATGGTGGTGTCCGGCAGCATACCCTTTACCGCTAACATCATAGCTTTATCAGGCGTGTTTTTCATTATATCGCGGTACTTAGTCTCCTTAAGTCCGCCGACCCATCCGGTGTGACGGCGATAGAACTTATTTTCGAGTTTGTTGCCTGTTAAAACAGCATCGGCGCAGTTGATAACGATGACATGATCTCCGCAGTCAACATGAGGGGTGAAGGTGGGTTTATGTTTTCCGCGAAGTAATACCGCGACCGTTGAAGCGGTGCGGCCAAGCGGTTTTCCCGCCGCGTCGATAAGATACCAGCTTCTGACGACATCAGCAGGTTTCTGCATAAAGGTAGGCATTGACTTTCCTCCGTCTAACGAAATTTCTTTACTAAAATAAGAATAAAGCAGTTTTTGCTTATTGATTTATAAGCGCAAGCAATAGTATACCTACCCTTTTACAGAAAAGTCAACAGATTTTGAATAAATATTTTATATTTTCCGGGATATCTCTATTTTTCTCAAAATAACTCTGTATATCTCATGTTTACTGACTTTACATTTTTATTATTATCCGCATTAAAAAGCAGTGAAGCAACAAAACACATATTTTCATCAAAGACAGTTATTTCCCATGGAAAAAAGGCAGGTAGATTTCTTCGAAAGCGGCTCTTCTTCATCTGCTCATAATGAGTTTTGTCCCGTTTTCCAACATCACATAGTTATCACCGAAGGAAGTAATAAAGCGTATATTTACCAAAGCCGACCTGTTAACTCGAAAAAACATATTCGATTAATATTTTCCTCTAACTGTTCGATAGGTACCCTTCGGGGTAACTTGTCAAGGACGTTTTTTGTGACAGGAAATTATTAGGTCAAATCATATCGCCGTCATCTTGCCATTTGGCGTAATAAATGTTATAAGGTTCTAAACGATTATATAGATGAGGAGTTTTCAAATGCACGAGAATAACCGTATAGAGTATAAACGCGAATTGAACGACCGCTTTGAGCGGGCGGTAGTGTCGTTTTTGAATTATGCAGGGGGGCGGCGAAGTAATAATAGTTATGGACAATGACGGCAACGCCGTGGGCATAGCAGAAACCGACGGGGAGAAACTTAAAGTTGTTGACCGAATCCGCAATAATATCAGACCGCAGACGCTCGGACTTTTCGATATCGTTTAAAGCCAAATCGACGGCATTGATTCGGCGTGAAGGCGCAAAACGAAACGGACGGTGGGTTGTGCTATGAAAACAAAAAGCATTTTACTCGTTGAGGACGACGCGATAATTGCGTCGGGGCTTGTGTATGCGCTCGAACATGAAGGATATACAATCGTTCACAGTAAATCTGTCAATGAGGCTAAGAGCGCGACGGTAAACACCGTTTTTGACCTTGCGATACTCGATGTGCAACTGCCTGACGGAACTGGTTTTGAGGTTCGAGAAGTCCTTAAAGATAAAAGCACAGCCGTCATTTTCTTGACCGTTGTAGACGACGAGGGCAACATCGTTCGCGCGTTTGAGGACGGAGCGGACGATTATATAACTAAGCCATTCCGTCTGCGTGAACTGCTCGCCAGAGTGAAACGTGCGTTGAGCGCGCGCGACGGCAACAGCCATACGTCTGCTTTGTCACTCGGCGGCGTCACAATCGACACGGCAGCGGGGAAAGCGTATATCGGCGATGCGCTGCTTGACCTTACCGCGCTCGAATATCGACTGCTGCTGACATTTGCGTCAAACAAAGGTCAGATACTTACGCGTTCACAGATACTTGAAAATATTTGGGACTCATCTGGCAATTTCGTTGAGGACAACACGCTGACCGTTTATATCAAGCGTCTGCGTGAAAAACTCGGCGATGCGGTAAACATAGAAACTGTGCGGGGGCTTGGTTATCGTGTGGATTAACAAACGTGAAGTTGAAAAGCTTTCCGCCGACATCCGGCGTATCATTGACGGGCAATGCGTAGATCTGCGTGACAACCGCGAAGGCGTTTGGGGCATACTCAAAAACGACATTCACACACTTGCCAATCTCAAAAATGAGCAGGTGGGTTCGCTTATGCGTGAACGCGACAGTATGGCAGAAACGCTCGCGAATATTTCCCATCAGATAAAGACGCCGCTTACGTCTATGATGATTATGGCTGACGTTTTGGAAAACGCGCCGCCGGATAAACAATCGGAGTTTTTGTCGAACATTAAAATTGGTCTTACTCGCTTGGAGTGGCTTGCGTCCGCTCTGTTGAAAATGGCGAAACTTGACGCGGGTGCGGTGGAGTTTTCCGGGGCAAGCATACAGTCGGGAGAGCTTATCAATCTCGCTCTTGAACCACTTCAAATATTGCTTGACGTAAAAAATCAGAACGTGGAGATTTCTAATGAAACGGAACTAATCTGCGACAGGCGATGGACTGCCGAAGCATTGACGAATGTAATCAAAAACGCTTCAGAGTATTCGCCGGAGGGCGGGTTAATCCGCATAGAGTCCGGTATGAATCCTATATGCCGTTGGATTTCCGTCACCGACAGCGGCGAGGGTATTCCCGGCAATAAAATCACGGGCTTGTTCAGACGCTTCGAGGGTTCGCGGAGCGATAAAGGTTACGGCATCGGTTTGCCGCTTGCGCTTGCTATTATGCGAGGTCAGAACGGCGATATTGAGGTAAACGGCGGCGGAGGTTCGGGCGCGACATTTACTTTGAAATTCTTTAAGTGACTAAACTGTCACTTTCACGATTCAAATAGTCACTTAAAAGTCACTTTGACTTGATAGAATTATGCCAAACAAAAAGCAGGAGGTTTTATTTATGGCGATTCTTCAAGTCAAAGAATTAGCAAAAACATATGGGAAAGGCGACACGATCGTCACGGCTCTTGGCGGCGTTAGTTTTTCTGTGGAGAAAGGTGAATTTGTCGCCATCGTCGGCGCATCCGGCTCCGGCAAATCGACGCTCATGCACCTGATCGGCGGCGTTGACCGCCCGACGTCCGGCACAGTCACAGTGGACGGCAACGAGATTTTTAAGCAGAACGAGAGCGAACTCGCCATCTTCCGCCGCCGTAATATCGGATTGATCTACCAGTTCTATAACCTCATCCCGACACTGACCGCCGGGGAAAATATAAGCTTGCCGCACCTATTGGACAAC
>Ga0082212_10002408_pt1 | contig 27234 bp, 25 predicted proteins | sample TergutNt197P3_FD_71548 | JGI IMG/M metagenome (GOLD analysis project Ga0082212, IMG submission 71548) | Neocapritermes taracua P3 segment gut microbial communities from Petit-Saut dam, French Guiana - Nt197 P3 | ecosystem: Host-associated > Arthropoda: Insects > Digestive system > Gut ...
GATCTGCCGAATCTTACGCATTTTCGGCAGGCAATTTACCTTGGCATTACTTTACCATTCAAGAAAAAGGCACAACCAATGATACTTACTATGAAAATACCGCAGAGATTACCCACACATTTGAGCCAACCGATACCATTATCGTAAAACGCACGGTGGATATTCCTTTCTTTGCCGTTTATTGGTTTATTAATGGAAAACCATATATGATTATAGATAATACAAACAGTACAAATACATTACGTTTCCCCGCTTCAGCATTATCTCCAGGCGAAAATACCATCATGATGGTGATATGGGAAACACCGTTTGGCGGCACCTCTTCGTATACAGGCAGTGTTTGGAAAACGCAACCTTTCGTTCGTGGTACCGTGTTTCCATTTGCTTACATGAATTTCCCGGCTTTTGACACCTTGCCCGGGTTTACCATCACGGCATCTTTATACGATCTGCCGCCTGCCGGATTAGACGACCCGATAGACCATTTACTAAACAATATGACGCCTGTACAAACGGTAACAGCCGTTCGTTACGACGGCAGCATACATATACCGGGTACGCCTCGAAATCCGGGGAGCTTAACAAGCATAAATCAGTCCGGTGTGCCGATTGACTGGACGCGATTAAACAAACCGTCAGTATTTATCGATACCACTTGGGTTCTTCCGAATCAGACTCCCATTGATACGGTAGGTGTCTTTACGTTTGAGGATCTTCCGGTAGGAAACGAATATATACTGCATATTCATCGGGCAAGTTTTTTAAGCCGATTTGCAAAAGTTACAATCACCGCACAAGGCTATCTCGGTCATCGATTTTTGATTCCGGGTGATATTAACGGAAACGGTCGAATAGATGCACACGATTTATCCATATTACACTCTGCACCAAGCGCCGTGTTTGGCAGCCCTGTTTACAATGCTGCGTATGACCTTAATGCAGATGGATGGAATAACCATTTGGACAGTAATAATGTTCTTTTGAACTTCCTGAACAGTTCATTTTTAATGTACACAGATACCTATAAATGGATTATAGAATATTATTTGCAATAATAAAACAGTAGAGACGTAATGCATTACGTCTCTACAATGACAATAACAACAAACAATATGAACAAAACACTTCAAAAACTATTTCTATGCTGTCTTTTACTAAGCGTAACAACGATAGCACAAGCGCAGTTTTCCGGCAGCGGATCCGGTACACCGAACGATCCTTATATGATTACCACGCCGGCGCAATTAGACGAAATACGCAACGATCTGGAGGCGCATTATAAATTGCAAAACGACATTGACCTTACCGATTACCTCGCCCCCGATGGAGCAGGCTATGCTCGATGGGGCGATGCCGGTTGGAAACCGATAGGACATTATCATAACTTATTTGACATGACCGTATTTACCGGTAGCTTAAACGGTGCGGGTTACAACATTACCGGCTTATGGATAAACCGTCCCGATGAAAGGCATGTCGGTTTCTTTGGTTATACGTTGGATGCAACCATAGACAGCCTCGGTATTGAACTTGCCGAAGCGGGCATTAAAGGCGGCGAATTTGTCGGAGGATTAGTAGGAATGCATGGATGGCACAACGAAAGTATCAGCCACTGTTATGTTACGGGCAGTGTTAGCGGAGGCTTCAATATCGGTACTTGCGTCGGTGGGCTGGTAGGATATCAAGTAGGTATTCTCAGCAACAGCTACGCTGCCGGTAGTGTTACAAATTTTTACAGTTCCGGTGGTACCGGTGGCTTGGTAGGGTGTAGTTCTGCGAGCAATATCAGTAATTGCTACGCAGCAAACAGTGTCAGCGGAAAAGGCGATGTTGGTGGTCTGGCAGGTTCTTGTTTGAATAGCCGTATCAGCAACTGCTATGCCGTTGGCAGTGTTATCGGTTTAGCAGACTACTATGTTGGCGGTCTGGTGGGATACCGACGCGGTGGTAATATTATTTCCGGCAGCTTTTTCGATACCCAAACCACCAGGCAGACAAACGGCGTAGGTGTTGGCATAGATACCGGCATAATCGGCATAACTACACAAGAAATGAAAACCGGAGCTGTTTTCGGAGCATGGAATTTTTCCGATGTGTGGGGCATTTACGAAGGTTACGGTTATCCGTATCTGAGAAGTTTTAATAACGATATGCTGATTGTTCCAGAAGGTGGCAGTAAAACGTATGACGGACAATCGGCGAATATGCCGATTGCATATGATGTTATATCCGATAATCCCGAAGTTGATTGCATTATTGCCAAAGCACAACTCACGGGCGAACTTGCTTATTCGGTAGAAGCACCTAAAAATGCAGGCGAATACGCCATATTGCAACACACGTTATACAATCCGAGTTATCAAATATCATTTAAACACGATGTAGCATATGCTATATCAAAACGTCCGCTTCGCGTCGAAGCTATAGATGAAACCATTTATTGCAATGAAACGCCTGTATTGGATTACAGCATCATGCCGGGCGATTTGATAGACGGCGACGAATTGAGCGGAGCATTGTATGTAGATGATTTGAAGATAGGAGACCATAAGATTATTCAAGGTACATTAACCGCCGGCGATAACTATCTCATTATCTTTACAGCCGGCGTACTGACTGTTTTGGATAGTTGTAGAGTTGATTTAGAAAAAATATTGGCAGATAAGCAAACATTGACGGCATATCCGAATCCGACAAGCGGACAATTAATCATCAATAATGAACAAGCGGCGTTCGGCGCAAGCCAATTAATCATAAATAAAATACAGGTGTTTGATTTGAATGGCAAGTTAGTATTGCAACCGACTACAAATTCATTCGACATAAGTCACTTGCCCAACGGAACATATATGGTAAAAGTAAATGAAGAAGTGATAAAAATTGTAAAAAAATAAGAATGCGTTTTGAACCGGTAAAGACGTTGCGCGCAACGTCTTTACTACAATCGGTAGAAAAACAAATATAACATAATTGGCATTCAAACATATGACAATCTCAATACCACCAAATAACTCAAACAGTTTTTAACATTTTTTTAGAAAATTTTGTTTTTTGTGCAATTTATGCCTTTTTTCTTTATCTTTGTTTTTTGACAATTAAACTAAAATTTAACTATGAAAAAAATCATCTTTCCTTTATTTTTTTGTCTGCTTGCCCTTGCAGGTTGCAAAGCAAAGTACGAATATCCGTTTCAAAATCCCGATTTGAGCATTGAAGAGCGTGTTAACGACCTCGTTTCGCGCCTCACGTTAGAAGAAAAAGTGAGCCAAATGCTCAACAATACGCCTGCTATTGAGCGGTTGGGCATCCCGCCGTATGATTGGTGGAATGAATGTCTGCACGGCGTAGGTCGGACTGAATATAAAGTTACCGTTTGCCCGCAAGCCATTGCAATGGCAGCCGGTTGGGATGCAGAAGCAATGCGCCAAATGGCGGATTTTACGGCAACCGAAGGAAGAGCGATTTATAATGATGCTACTGCCAAAGGCAATTTTTCGATTTATCACGGCTTAACATATTGGACACCAAATATCAATATTTTCCGCGACCCGCGTTGGGGAAGAGGTCAAGAAACTTACGGCGAAGACCCATTTTTGACAAAAACGTTGGCAGAAAATTTTGTGCGAGGTTTGCAAGGCAACGATCCGAATTATTTGAAAGCCGCCGCTTGCGCTAAACATTTTGCCGTGCACAGCGGACCGGAACACAACCGCCACGATTTTAACGCAGTGGTTAGCGATTATGATTTGTGGGACACATATTTGCCTGCGTTCAAACGCTTGGCTGATGTAGGCGTTGCCGGATTTATGTGCGCCTACAACGCCGTTGCCGGGAAACCTTGCTGCGGAAACAATAAAAGATTGATGATAGATATTTTACGCAACCAATGGAATTTTACGGGATACGTTACGTCCGATTGCGGTGCAATTGACCATCTTTTCAATCATCACAAATCGCATCCCGATGCGGTACACGCCTCTGCTGACGCGGTTTTGCACGGAACAGATATTGAATGCGGACAGAATGCGTATTTTGGACTTTTGCAAGCCGTAAAAGATGGTTTAATTAGCGAAGAAGACATTGATGTTTCACTTAAACGTTTGTTTACCATACGTATGCGTTTAGGAATGTTTGATCCGAAAGAACGTGTTCCTTTCTCGAAAATTGATGCTGCTATGCTCGAAAATCCTGCGCATAAAGCACTCGCGCTTAAAATGGCGCAACAATCGGTTGTGATGTTGAAAAACGAAAATAATTTGCTGCCGATAGACAAAAACACAATCAAAAAAATTGCTATTGTAGGACCAAATGCTAATGCACCCGAAGCGCAACTCGGCAATTATAATGGTTTTCCCACACGGATTATTACGATTTTGGACGGCATACGCGACGAAGTTGGTACCGGTATGGAGATTTATAGCGATAATGTGATTGGTTATTACGGACAAACACCGGAAAGTTTTGCTGCTGCATTAGAAAAGGTAAATGATGCAGACTTAATCATTTTTGCAGGCGGCATCACACCAGAAATTGAGGGTGAAGAAATGCCTCACGTGGTTGCTGACGGATTTTACAAAGGCGACCGCACGACTATTGCTTTGCCGGAAATTCAAACGGATTTTCTGAAAGCACTGAAAACTACAGGGAAACCTATTGTTTTCGTGATGATGACAGGCAGCGCGATTGCTTTTGAAGAAAAAAATGCCGATGCTGTTCTCAACGCTTGGTATGGCGGCGAATTTGCAGGAAAAGCGATTGCAGATATTATTTTTGGAAATTATAATCCTTCAGGACGTTTGCCGGTAACTTTTTATGCCAAAGACAGCGATTTACCCGATTTTGAAGATTACGATATGTCGAACCGCACATATCGCTATTTCAAAGGAAAGCCGCTCTATCCTTTCGGTTACGGATTGAGTTTCAGCACTTTTGACTATGAGAATACAATGGCACATAAAACAAATTATACGGCAGACGAAACAATCAATTTTTCTTTTAACGTAAAAAATACCGGTAATCGTGTGGGCGATGAAGTGACACAAGTTTATATAAAATATCCCGGTTCCCTATCTTGTGGAGAGGGCGGAGGGAGAGGTCTACCATTGAAAGAATTGCGCGATTTTAGACGAATAACATTGCAACCAAACGAAACAAAAGAATTAAATGTATCAATTCCTTTGTCCGACCTACAAAAATGGGACGAAAAAAACGGAAAAATGATTGTTCCGCAAGGCGTTTATACATTATTTGCAGGCGGAAATTCGACAAATGAAGCAATTTCGGCAACGTTTGAAGTGCAGTGATTTTATATCCCGTTAGGGATTATCGTTCGATAGAATAACAAAAATAATACGAATTGCAAGCCGTCAAGTTTGCAACCAACGTGAATATGGTCGCATTTCTAATGGAATACCGGTTGGATTAGAATACATTTCCTACCGAGCGATGTAAACGTAATGGCTTGCAAATTTTTAAATTCAAAATAGTTTCTAAATAAAAAACTTTTATATTTGCAGAATTAATCTTTAAATTTTTTAATCTAATATTTATGACACAACAAAGACAAAGCGGCAACGGAGTTGCCATCGTGATGATGATTTTCCTTTTTGCAATGATTTCGTTTGTAACGAATCTTGCAGCGCCGATGGGTGTAATCGTTAAAGTACAATTCCTCGAAGGTTCTCCCAACGCTAACTTTTTAGGTATGCTCGGCAATTTCGCTAATTTTTTGGCATATCTTTTTATGGGCATTCCTGCCGGATTGCTGTTGCAGAAATTCGGCGGTAAAAAAACGGCACTTGCAGCCATTGCCGTTGGTTTTATAGGTGTAGGTATTCAGTTTTTTTCAGGCGTAGCCGAAAGTTTTGTGATTTATCTCTTGGGTGCGTTTGTATGCGGTTTTTGCGTATGTATGCTTAACACAGTTGTTAATCCTATGCTAAACACCTTGGGCGGCGGTGGCAAAAAAGGTGGACAGTTGCTACAAATCGGTGGCACTTTCAACTCGTTGGCAGGTACCTTGACACCTATGCTGGTGGGCGTACTCATTGGACAAGTTACGCGTGAAACAGGTATATCTGATGTTAATCCGTTACTTTTTGCCGCAATGGGCGTTTTTGCACTTACATTTATTGTATTGTCGATTGTAAAAATTCCCGAACTTCATAAAAACACAGAAGAGAAAACAGAAAAAGGCAAACACAGTGCGTGGAGTTTCCGTCATTTTGTGTTAGGCGCTATTGGTATATTTATATATGTAGGTGTGGAAGTTGGTATTCCGGCTACGCTATTTTTCTTCCTCGCATCTCCGAAAGGTGCGGGCGTGAGTGCAGCTACTGCCGGTTTTGTTGCCGGAACATATTGGTTCTTGATGCTTATCGGTCGTTTCGTTGGCGGTGCCATTGGCGGAAAAGTTAGCAGCAAGGCAATGTTGACCGTAGCCTCGGGCGCAGGCGTATTGTTGGTGCTAACTGCTATTTTTGCACCACAGAATTCGTTTATTTCGATGCCTGTTTTCACAGGCTCGGCATTTGCCAGCGTGCAAGTTCCGATTAGCGCCTTGTTCCTTGTTCTTGTGGGACTTTGTACTTCGGTAATGTGGGGCGGCATTTTCAACCTTGCTGTAGAAGGTTTAGGTAAATATACGGCAGCTGCTTCGGGAATTTTTATGATGATGGTAGTAGGTGGCGGCGTGTTGCCGTTGGTACAAAACTTCATTGCTGACCAAGCAAGTTATATGACCTCTTATTGGGTGCCTGTAGTTGGGCTTTCGTATCTGTTCTTCTACGCTCTTGTAGGCAGCAAAAATGTGAATACGGATATTGATGTGAAATAATAATCTGAACTGTGATTTAGGGGTCAATCTTGTTAAAATCGAGATTCAAGATAATTTTTATTAAAAATCATTTGGAATATTAATTTTTATATGCTTACTTTACTGCAATTAATTGAATTAATTTTATTTATAACCCTTATTCTAAATTTTTATTACTATGAAAAAAATTACGTTGAAAACATGGGCAGTTTTATTGTCCTTATGTGTATTCGTAGGAGCGAATGCTGCAGACAGAGTGTTACCGTTGGATGCTGTCAATTTGATTAGCGATGGTGGAAAAGTTACTTACGATAACCCTACAATTACTTATCTTGGTGCTCCCGAGGAACAAGTATGGCAGTATGCCGGTTGGGAATGGGCTTCCGGTGAAGATTTTTCTGCTTACAATACTTTGGTAGCAGAATTTGACGCTTCCGGTTTGCCTGATGTAGGCGACCCTGCAAAAATTCAATTTTCAGTTGTTTATGTTGGAGGAAACAATGATGGCGATGCTGTGACTGAAGTTCGCAAAAGTGCAAATTCTGCTGTTATAACATTAGATCCTGCAAGAGCAAATCAGGTTTATCGAATTTATCTAAAAAGCCAATATGCAGGAACAATTGAACTGAAAAGTGTTTTTGCAACCAATGTAGAAGACACCGATATTCCATTATGGAATATTAACTGGCAAGAAGATGGAAAATGGAATTATCTTACAAAAACAATTTCCAATATAGACGGTTGTGATTCTTGGAGACGCATTACTATGGACGGATTGAATAAGACCATAACAGGTGAAGTAAGATTAGTGCTTGAATTTGATAATCTAGCTTCTACTTGTGTAGAAAATCCGGAAAATTATCTACAATTAATCGCAGAAACCGATGCTGATAACGGAGATAATGGTAATTATCAAAATTCAGGTGCGACTACTACTACAGCAAATGGCATCACAACTACTAAAACTGCTATTTTAGAAGGTGCTACTATTATAAGAAACATTCACATCAAATTGCGTGACACAGGTACTGCAAATCTGATAAGAATGTATTTGGAAACCGACGAGATAATAGAACTTGATGATATGATCAAAAATCCGGCCGGAAAACTTGGTTTCGCAAGTGACGCATTCACTACTTATACCATTAATAATGAATTCACTCTTGCTGTTGATTTAACCAACACTAATTTAGCTGCATGGTTGACAGAAGGAGAAAATAGAGGTGTCGCTATTCAAATATGGCATGGAGGAATTGCTGCTACTGAAGCTGAATATTTGAGACTCGCAGCACCTATCACCGGAAACATTTGGGGTGAAGCAGTTACTCTACAAGACTTATTTGAATTACCAGAAACTGCATTTGTAGACGGTGCTACTACAGATTTTTATGTAGTTGCATTTGGATTTATTTATGGTAGTGATGGTCTGTGGGATGTAAATTATGAAACCGATTGGTATAAATTCCCAACAGGTCTTTTCGGATCAGACTCAGCACCTTATGCAGATGGCACAAACATCAACACCCTCGAAGCCGACGAAGCAACCATAGTAGGTTACTTCTCAATTACAGGTGCTAAACTTTCGACAGAACCTGCAAACGGTCTATTTATTATAAAATACTCTAACGGCAAAGCTGTGAAAGTGGTAAAATAAACGTATGAATCATAAAAAAAACCGCTCTAACAAAGCGGTTTTTTTTTAGAAACTGTCTAAATTTTGTTCGCTAAATAAATTATGATGATTTTTTAGAAAAATTTCGGATTCGTTTTGCGATTTTAGCAGGCTAAATGAGCAAAAAAGAAGATGAAATTTTACAAAAAAGCACATGATTTATGGCGAAAAAACAGTTTCTGTATTTATAAATAATATAATTTGTGGAAAATTTAGACAGTTTCTAATATTAAACTAATAACGTATGAAAAACATTTTTGCATTATCAACAGAACAACTAAAAGCAATAGCAGATAATCTTCAAGTAAAAATTGAAGAAGGATTGAAAAAAGATGGAATGGAAATTGCGGGTATTCCTACATACATTACGCCAAGCAAAGACATTCTGAATGGAAAAGTGCTTGCACTTGATTGGGGCGGAACAAATTTCAGAGCGGCAATCGTAGAATTTAACAATGGAAAATCTGCCATTCTTGAACAGAAAAAGAAAAAAATGGATGCAGAAGTAACCACCGGGTTCACGCAAGATGATTTGCACAAAGCAATGGCAGCTACTATTAGCGAATTGACAAGTTTAGACAGCAGCGTAACTCGCATTGGTTTCTGTTTCTCTTATCCGGCACAATGCGAATTGAACGGCGATGCTACGTTGCTACGTTGGACAAAAGGCATCAATATTCCCGAAATGGTAGGTAAACTCGTAGGCGAACCGTTGGTAAAATACTTAAACACGCATATCAATACCAATTTCACAGAAATAAAGATACTCAACGACACGGTGGCTTGTATGTTTGGCGGTTTGGGTGAAACGGGTTACGATTCGTACATCGGTTTAATCGTTGGCACCGGAACCAATATGGCAAGTTTGATGCGCGCCGACAAAATTGAAAAATTGAACGGAAAAATCACAGGACTAATACCGGTTAATTTGGAATCCGGAAATTTCAAACCGCCGTACCTCACCGAAATCGACGACAAAGTGGATGCTGCATCAAGCAATGCAGGTCAACAACGATTCGAGAAAGTGATTTCGGGCGGCTACTTGGGAGAAATATTCAAAGCTTATTTTCCCGATAAAAAAATAGAAGGTGCGTTCGATGGAATGCACTTGGCAAATATGGTGAAAGATCCTGCAGGCTATCCGGCAAACGAAGTTGCCATTGCCACTGCAATTGACGAACGCTCGGCACAAATGGTTGCCGCATCGCTGGCAGGTTTGGTGCAGGTGTTGAGAGCACAAGATGCGAATATGAAAAAATTCTGTTTGGCAGCTGATGGCAGTGTGTTTTGGGATAAAAACAAAGAGAAAACAAAGCCACGTTACAAAGAACTTGTTGCTGCTGCATTGGAAACCTTACTTCCTTCGGGCGTAAGCATTACCATTATTGACGAAATGAAAGACCCGAATTTGATTGGTTCGGCTATTGCAGCACTGTCATAATTGACAAATTAAACATTTTTTGCAGAACTTTTTTTGCTTCATAATGTTTTATGTATAATGTTAAAATTAAATGCTATGAAAAAAATAACATTCATTATGCTAATTTTTACTGCCACCGTATTTTCAGCAATGGCACAAAATAATTTTGTAGAAGGGCAAATTCTGAACGACAACAGAGGAGTAAGAGGCGTTACCGTCAAAAATTCTTTCGACAACAGAAAAGTCACAACAAACCGACATGGAAATTTCAGAGTCCGTAACGTTCGACCCGATAGAGACACACTTTTTATTGAGCTTGACAAGCAAAGAATCTTGGAAATCGCTCTTGATGGCGACAACCATTTCAATATCAATATGCGCAATGATTCCATTCTTATAGAACGAGACAGAATCCAAGTGCTGCGCCCTGCTCACGGTGGTACTATGATTTCACGCAGAGAGTTGTTGCAAGGTGGTGATACCAATCTGCTGCGGGCTATTTCCAATAGAGTGCCCGGCGTACAATTCAGAAATGGTAATCTTATCATACGTGGTGCTACATCTATTCGCGGACGTAATACGCCGCTTTATGTCATCAACGGTATGCAGTCTACCAGTGTTCCAACTGTTTCTATTTGGGATGTGGAAAGCGTAGAAGTAGTTAAAGGTCCAAGTGCAGCAATATTTGGCTCGGAAGGCGCTGCAGGAGTTGTAGTGATTAGATTACGAACTGGTGCAAATTAATCCGAAAAATACTGATTTTCTTATTAATAAAAAGAGTGTTGTATTGACACTCTTTTTTTGTATTTATTTTGGTAATGATGCGCAATATGGGCAACGAAGAGAACGTAAAAATGACATAAAATAAGAAAGAGATTAGAAGAAAACTTTTTCTTCTAATCTCTTATTTTCAACGATAACAACAAAATTGTCAACGAGATATAAAATTATTTATCTGCACTTTGAGGCATCATTACCAAAAGCAACTATCGGATAAAGTTTGTCATAACTCTTGGTTCCGGCTGAGGGAATGCAACTCCCGACTTTCTCCCGGCTTCAATACACTTAAGCAACCAGGCCATATTACTGCCCAATACTCTCATGATTTGCATTCCTTCCAAATCTTGCTTCACTTCATCAGGTGTGTTTCCATGCACCATATTCCAATATTGAGAAGAAACAACCGGCATATTGCTAATAGTAAAATATTTATTCAATTGGTCAAACGCTGCTGTAGCGCCACCACGACGACAACTGAGGATTGCAGCCGCAGGTTTCATAGCCAATCTACTTTTAGGCCCGAAAAAAACTCTGTCCATAAATGAAGTAATAAATCCGGTAGGCGCTGCAAAATGAACAGGAGAACCAAATATAAATCCATCATAGTCTCCGGCCATATCTAAGAACTCGTTTACAATATCATTAATAACACAACGTCCGGTTTCAAAACATTTTCTACATCCCAAACATCCCGATATAGGTTTTGTACCCAAATGCATTATTTCCGTACCAATACCGTTTTTTTCCAATGCCTCGGCCACTTCACTAAGAGCTGTAAAAGTACATCCGTTTACATGAGGACTTCCATTTATTAACAATACTTTCATACTTTCTAAATGTTTTAGTTAATTATTGATTTATGCAAATATAAAAGTATCTTTTGACTTTACAAGCCTAACGACCAATTATTTTTAATAATAATTTTGCGTATTTAGTTACAATCCGAAACTAATATTTTTCAAATACTCGAAAACATTACTTGTAAATCCTAATACAAAGATGCCTGCCATACAAATGGCGAATGCAATTTTCATATAAATATCCGTTTCAATTCTTTCGATAGGCTCTGTTTCGTTTTTATTGATAAACATTGCTTTTACAACCAGCAAATAATAATACAGCGAAATAACGGTATTAATCAATGCAAAGAATAACAACAGCCATTCTTTTTGGTCGGCAGCGGCCATAAATACGAAAAATTTGCTGAAAAATCCGGCCGTCGGCGGAATACCTGCCAGCGAAAACATCGCTATCATCATAATAACAGCAAGAGCAGGATTAGTTGCGTAAAAACCGTCGTAGTCTTTTATCAGCAATCTTCTTGTTTTATCTTTAACGACGATTATCACTCCAAAAGCTGCCAAGTTTGATACAATATATACCAATATGTAGTAAACCATAGACGACATACCGAGAGCCGTTCCGGTCATTACCGCCAGTACCACATAACCTGCCTGCGAAATAGACGAGAATGCCAAAAAGCGTTTGATGTTTTTTTGGCGTATCGCAAACAAATTACCGATGGTAATGGAAATAAGCACGAGCCACCAAAGCACTGCTTGCCACTCGATAACAAGATGCCCGAAAACTCTATATAACACAGAAATCAACGCAAAAACAGCAGCTCCCTTGGAAATAGTAGAAAGATATGCGGTTACATTAGAAGGCGCACCTTCGTACACGTCAGCAGTCCAGAAATGGAACGGCACCAACGAAATTTTGAAAAACAATCCCGACAAAAAGAATATCATCGCCATTATTATCAATGCGTTTGGTTCAATAACAAGAGCTACATCGCTAAAATAAAGCGTTCCGCATGCGCCATAGAGGAATGACAATCCAAACAACATAATAGCCGATGAAAATACAGCCATAAATATATATTTGGCACCTGCTTCTGCCGAATTGTGTATGTATTTGTCAAAAGCTATCAACGCCGCCATAGGCAGTGAAGCCATTTCTAAACCGATATAGAACAGCAAGAAATTTCCCGAAGAAACCATCAAGTACATACCAAGTAATGTTGAAAGAGTCAATAAGTAAAATTCGCCTCTTTTGTGCTTGGCTATATCTCTCGCCAACCAGCCGTTTGACTGCAAAAGCACAATCAACGTACCGATATTCAAAATATTTTTAACGGTATTTTCGATGGCTCCCGAAACATACATTCCCGAAAAAGCAGTTCCTGTTTCCTGCCACAAAAATCCCAACACTGTATGAACCAGCAGTAATAAACAAGCTATGGGATGAAAATATTTTCTCGCCGAATCTGAAGCAAGCAAGTCATATGCAATCAACAGCACAAACACCACTATAAGCGAAATTTCTTGTTTCATTAATAGAAAATCCATATTGTTAAATTTTAAAACCCCGAAATCCCCTAAAGAGGACTTTTTGTATTAGTTTATTTTTTTATAATTTATTTAAAACTCCAAAACAGTTGCAATAACCGTTCTTAAAAGTTCCCCTTTAGGGGAATTTAAGGGGTTAAAAACTGCTCCTAATCACATCGGCAATCCACCCGGGAAACATACCCATAGCGACAATGCAGGCGATAAGACCTACAACAGATATTTTTTCGTACCAAACGGCATCGGTCAATTCAAGATGATGTGAATCTTGCACTGGACCAAACAACATCTTACCAACCACACGCAAGATATAAACCGCTGTTATCACAATCGAAGATACTGCAATTATCGTCAGCGTACGGTGAAACAATCCTTTTTCGGCAAATGCACCAACAAAAATGGTCATTTCTGCGACAAAACCGCTCAAACCAGGCAGTCCCAACGAAGCTAAACCGGCAATCACATAACACACAGAAAGAAACGGCATTATCTTCATCAAGCCGCCCATTTCGCGAACGTCGCGCGTGTGCGTTCTGCCGTAAATCATACCGATAAGGGCAAAGAAAAGTGCTGTCATCAATCCGTGCGAAAGCATCTGCATAATCGCGCCCGTTTGTGCCGTTTTGTTCAGCATCAGCAGGGCAAAAAGCACCAATCCGCAGTGGCTCACCGAAGAGTAAGCATTAATATATTTAAGGTCGGTTTGTTTAATAGCACCAAATGCTCCATACACCACGCTTATGCCCGTTAATACAAGGAAAAGGGTTGTGTACATTTCAGCACCTTCGGGCATCAAAAACAACGCCACGCGGTAACAGCCGTAGCCTCCAAGTTTCATCAACACACCCGCGTGAAGCATCGAAACAGCCGTAGGCGCCGAAGCGTGTCCATCGGGCGACCAAGTATGAAACGGAAACATCGCTCCCAATACACCAAATCCGATAAATGTTAACGGAAAAAATAAGCGTTGTGCCTCTATGGGAATTGTAACTTGTTTGATTTTCAATAAATCAAATGTCAACGCACCGCCATCGGGAGCAGAATTGAAATAGATACCCAAAATACCTAGTATTAAAAAAGCAGAACCGCCCATTAACATCAATGTCAACTTCATTGCCGAATATTCTTTTCTACCTGTTCCCCAAAGTCCGATAAGCAAATACATCGGAATCAGCGCAACTTCGTAAAACAGCAACATCGTAAATAAATCTATCGAAATAAAGAAACCATATACGCCGATTGCCAATAACGCAAACCACATAAAGAAATCTTTTGGCAGCGGATTGATGTTCCACGAAGCAAAAACGCCCGTAAACACGATAATTGATGATAGTAACAGCATGACTAATGAAATGCCGTCTATCCCAACCGCATATTGAATGTTCAACGCCGGATACCACATATATTCGGCTTTGAAAAGCATCTCTTCGGTATTGCCTGCGCCTCTCAACGAAAGAAACTGATACAGCACTACAAAAGATAATATCATCAACGCCGAAGAACCTACTACGGCAACCGCTCTTACCTGCTTAATGTTTTTGCATGGCAAAAATCCAAGCAGCATTACAACGGGAATAATTACAAATAATGAGAGAATATCCATATTTAGTTATGTTTTAAATCTTTTTTAATCCTGTGCCTACTGTTTAAATCCTATCGGATTACGAGGAGCGCTTGTTTTACTAACATTTATTTTATTCGCCAATTTTGCAAAAGCGTTAAACAATTCGTCAAAAGATTTTTGCGTGTCTTCGCTCAAATCGTTCATATCTTTTAGTAATTCTTCGTTTGCTTGTTCTAATGCTTTTATTCTTTCTTCAATGTTATTTGTTGGTTTTGCTTGCAAAATATATTTGCGAACAGCCACAAATGCACGTATGATTCTGATGTTCATCTCAATGGCTCTTCCGCTTTTCAATACACTTGATAGCATTGCAACGCCGTGTTCGGTGAAAGCAAATGGTGTGGAAGGACTGTGTTTCAGATTATTGGGTAACTTATCGCATTTTGCGATAAGTTCTTTCCATTCCCCTTTTGTTAGTTGAAACATAAAATCGTCAGGAAAACGTTCAATATTTCGTTTCACTTGTTCTTTTAGCCTTCCCGTCGAAATCTCGTACATTTCAGCCAAATCAAAGTCCAACATCACTTGCTGTCCTCTGATTTCATAAATTTTATTTTCTATAATTTGAATTTCCATTAGACTGAACTTTAACACACAAAGCACTCATTACAAATTGTGATGAGTCTTACACAAACACCAAAATCACCAAAAACACAATAACCAACGCACCCGTAATATACGCCCAAGCATAATTTTGCATTACGCCCGATTGCGCACCTTTTATTTTTGATGCCGTAAAGTTGGTAACATCACCCAAAAGATTCATAAATCCGTCGATAACATGGCGGTCGAACCATGCAATGAGTGCAGAAATACCATTGAAAATAATTTTCTTGGTTACAAATAACCATATTTCGTCAAAATAAAATTTTTGACAAGCAGCAGTATAAAAACCATTCAACGCAACTGCTATTTTATCTGGTTTTTCGTTCTTTTTCATGTACATAATTGTAGCAATACTAATTCCGACCAATGCTACCAATATACATGGAATAGCAATCTGCCACTCAATATGTGTCGCAAACGGAATATTATCCGACGAAATAAATTTCGAGAATGGAATAAATCCGGTTACAAGAGCTAATAATCCTAAGAAAATCAACGGAATAGTCATATTTAAACCTGCTTCGTGAGGTTTATGATGATAATGTTTTTCGCTTTCGCCCCAGAAAATGCTGTAATACAAACGGAACATATAAAAAGCTGTTAATCCTGCTACAAAAAACAAAATAGAGAATATTATCATATCGTGGTGGAAAGCAGCCACCAAAATTTCGTCTTTGCTGAAAAATCCCGAAAATGGCGGAATTCCTGCAATTGCCAAGCAAGCCACCAAGAACGTAATATGTGTAATTGACAGATATTTTCTTAATCCGCCCATATCGCCCATTTCATTGCTGTGAACGGCATGAATAACTGCACCTGCGCCCAAAAACAACAACGCTTTAAAGAAAGCGTGCGTAAACAAATGGAACATAGACGCCATATAACCAAGTCCATCGTGGTCGCCATAACCCGAAACACCCAGTGCAGTAATCATCATTGCAATTTGCGATATGGTAGAAAACGCCAACACACGTTTAATATCCGTTTGCGTACAAGCTACAACGGCAGCAAACAATGCGGTAATCGCGCCAACATACGCAATAATGGTCAATACTTCGGGAACGCCGATGTAAATAGGAAACATACGTGCTACTAAAAATACGCCTGCAACTACCATCGTTGCGGCGTGTATCAACGCCGAAACTGGCGTTGGACCTTCCATCGCATCGGGCAACCAAATGTGGAACGGCATCATGGCAGATTTTCCTGCGCCACCCATAAAAATTAGTATCATTGCCCACGATAACGCAGAAATTCCCAAGAATGAAATTCCTGCTGTGGAAGTCAATGCCAATGCGCCTTTGTCGGCTGTCAATGCGTCAAAATCGAATGTTCCTGTATAATAAGACAATATCAAAATTCCTACTAAAAAGAAGAAATCGGCAAAACGCGTAACAATAAATGCCTTTTTAGCAGCTTTTACTGCCGAAGGTTTTGTGTAATAGAAACTTATCAACAAAAATGACGAAACGCCCACTAATTCCCAAAAAATATACATTTGGAAAATATTAGTCGCCACGACCAAACCCAACATCGAAAATGTGAACAGCGAAAGAAACGAATAGTAACGCTGAAAACCGTCTTCGCCTTTCATATAACCCATACTGTAAATATGCACCATCAGCGAAACGGTAGAAATCACAATAAGCATCATGACCGAAATTGGGTCGAGCAAAATGCCGAGATTAATATGAAGCGTATCGGTAAATTTAAGCCACTCGAAATTGTGCGCTATAATGGACTGAAACACACCGTCTTCTTTCCCAAAATCGAAAAAATATCCAAAAGCCGTCATGTACGAACATATCGCCACAACGGACATGCTGATTGTTCCCAACAATCCTGCTGTACAGGCTTTTATCCGAGAATTTGCAAGTCCCAACAATAGGAACATCAGAAAAGGCAACACAAGTATTAATAGAGTAATATATGACATAATTTAAAGTTTAGCCCCTTAAATTCCCCACAGGGGAACTTTTTGGCGAGATTTACATTATTAGATTAGTTCGTTTTTTATTTTTTTATTTTATAGTCCGCAAATAGTTGTCGTCTTAAAGTCTCCCTTGAGGGAGATTTAGAGGGCTTAAAATTTCAATTCGTTCACTTTATCAACATTGATGTCCTGCATATTGCGGTAAATATTGATAATAATGGCAATAGCAATAGCCGTTTCGGCTGCCGATATTCCAATGGCAAACAGCGTAAAGAAAAATCCTTCTAACGCGCCTGGATACAAAAAGCGGTTAAACACCACAAAATTTATATCCACAGCATTCAACATCAATTCTAATGAAATTAGAATAGTTAACATGTTTCTGCGCGACAAAAATCCATAAACTCCCGCAAAAAACATAATCATACTTACGAGCAAATAAGCTTCTAATGGAATGTTATTCATAACAAACAGCCTCCTAAATCCTCCTCAAGGAGGACTTTTTTTAAATTCATTTTATTTTTTATTTAAAACCCAAAAACAGATTGAAACAGCCGTCTTAAAGTCTCCCTTGAGGGAGATTTAGAGGGCTTGTTTTTATCTTTTTCGTGCAATCATTATTCCGCCGATAATACAAGCGAGCAACAAAATACTAAACAGCATAAACGGCATCAAGTATTCATATTTTTCTACGCCCATCATCGTTTTTCCGATTACTTTCATATCGGGAAGTTCGGTGTCGGGCAACAAGTATTGTGCTTTAAATTTTATGTTATTAAAAATAATAAATCCGCAAACAACAAATCCGACTACGGCAACAGATGCGGCGCTAACCACTTTTTTCCAACCTCTTGCTTTTTCCTTATCGCCTGCGTGGCTCGTAAGTAGAATGGAAAACACGTAAAGTACCAAAATACCGCCGGCATAAACAGAAATCTGCACACCAAACAAAAATTCATAACCTAACTGCAAATACAATGCCGACGTTGCGATTAATACAAATAATAAAAATGTTGCTGAGCGCAGTATCCGTTGCGATGTAACCGCCACTATCGAACATACAACCATAATTATTGCAATACCGTAAAATATAATTTGTTGTGCCATACTTTTTTATGTTTATTTGTTTATTCGTTTATTGGTTGATTCGTATTTAAAACAGGTAAACAAATCAACCAATAAACAAATCAACATTTATTTTTTTCTCTCACTTTTGAGCCTTCGTGATTTAGTTTTTCAATGAATTTGCTTTTTGTGAAAATAGCGTTCTCAAAAGATTGGTCAAACTCAATAGCATTAGAAGGACACGACAACACGCAAAGGTTGCAAAAAGTGCATTGTCCTAAATTATAAGTATAATCAACCAATACTTTTTTCTTTTTTCTTTCTATTTCTATCATTTCCGATTCTATGGAAATAGTGCCATTCGGACAATTCATTTGGCAAAGTCCGCAAGCGGTGCAAGCGTGTTCATTGTTTTCGTCGTGAGGCATTGTCAAACAGCCTTTGTATCTGTCGGACACAACCAATGTCGCTCTGTTTTTGGGATATTGCTCTGTTACTTTTTTGGTAAAAAATTCCCGAAGAGTAATTGACATTCCCACTCCCAAAGAATAAATTCCCTTGAAAGATTCCAAAAAATATGAAATATGTGAATTCATTATACTATTTTATTTCTTTTTTTGTTTAATCGTATGTTTAAATTTCATTACTGCAAAGTTGAGTTCAATACTTGTTTCGGTATCAGTTGTTTGCAAGTCACTACTTAATATCTCCGACAGAATTTCACCGCTTTTTTGCATTAGTGATTTTTGCTTTTCTTCTTCTGGAACTTCTGATAATGCAGATATTGTTCGCGATAATTCACGTATTTTAGTAAAAGTTTCTACAATTTCTATGGTTGTTTCTGTGGCTTTTTCGCTTTTCAGTATTGTTGCCAGCATGTATAAACCTTTTTCTGTGAAAGCTTTGGGTAAATATTTTGCGTGTTGACCTCGTCCTATTTTCTTTAAGGTCAAAATTTTTGACCTTAAAGAATCATACTCTTCTGAAACAATTTCCAAAATATATCCTTTTGGAAATTTGTTAGGATTATTTTTTACGGCTTGATTTATTTCTTTTGTTTGTACACCATACAATTCCGCCACATCACTATCAAGTATAACACTCTGATTACGAATTGTTATAATTTTATCTTCTACGTTATTATTCAATTTTACGAGTTCTGTCATATTTTTTAGTTTTATGATGTGGTGGAAATTTTCCACCACATCATTTTTTGTGGTTATCGAAAATTTCGATAACCTTTTGAAGTCGAAATTTTCGACTTCAAATTTTACCTCACAACCTTTTCCGTCTTTCCATTATCATACTGGATAATATAAATTCCGCTTTGCGGTTCTTGTAAAAGTTTTTGACCCATAATGCTGTAATAACCCACAATGTTGGCGGGTAGGAGCTGAAAATTTTCTTCCTCTACGGCGGGCACATCCGTAACAATCATTACACCAAAACTGATTTTGGCAATATCACCCAACGCGACAGTTTCAACGCTTTCGGCAGTTTTAATCTGCAAATTATTATTGACAAAAGTTATTCGCTGAATATCATCCAACAATACACTCGACTGCGTTCCTGTTTGAAAATGCAATAACAATGCATCTGCTGCACTCATTGGCAATATATACATTGCCAATAGTAATATACTTAAAATGTATTTTTTCATAAGGATTTTATTTTTTAAAATTTTAAATAGTCAAAATAGTCATTTCATAAATAATCAAATTTATTCTGCTACACAGCGGCACGAAAGCCCACTTACCTTGTACCAGCCGAAGTGATAGGTCGCGTTACTGCTGTCAAATTCCAATGCGTACGCACCGCTGCTATTGTTTGACACATTACTCCAATAGTAGCCGTACGAACCTGCACCGTTGAACGAGGCATCACAGCCGTTGCGGTAGCCTACCGCAGGCAGGAAAAGAGTGTTGCCTGTGTTTATGTCTTTGAACTCTCCACCGTTTTTTTCGAGTATCCATTTATATTCCACTTTAGTGCCGTCAAGAAATGTAAAATCGGAAATAGTAGGCACGCGCCAACCTGAGGGGCAGGGATTGTTAGATTTTTCCCAAATATAAGCGGTTGAGTAAGTGCCATCACAAGTAGTGCCGCCATTGAAGTCTATAAGTTCGGTAGTGCTCCAGCCAATATTTCTATTCCATTGGTAAAACATACCGACATCTTCAGGTTTGTTGGCGAAAGTACCGGGTTTGTCCACATTGCAGGTCGCCCATATTACACCATTAATCAATACTCCGCCTTCAGGAATAATAAGCGGTTTAAAAATAATACTATCAATGTCGGAAACAGCAGACTGGTATGCTATATTATCATCATGATTAGTATTGTTTTTTATTATTTTTATTATTTCGTCTACAAAAAATATACTGTCAATGTCCGACACAAAGGATTTGAACACCACAGCATTGTTTTTCATTATATACATTATTTTTGCCTCTTGGGCAGTTGCTAATGTTGCGAATGATAATGCAGCCATTACAATAAATACTTTTTTCATTTTTTATATCCTTTCTTTTAATTAAAAATGCCAACCCATTAATACCACAATCGCCATTAATAGTAAGTTGATTAAGTTTAGTGGAAGCAAGTGTTTCCATTCCAAATCTAATAATTGGTCAATACGCAAACGCGGAAATGTCCAGCGAACCCACAAACTTATGAAAATCAAAAATCCTACTTTTCCTAAAAACCAAACAACAGAAGGAATATAATCCATCACTTGGTTAAAACTATCCCAACCCGAAATATGCAACGGCATCCAACCGCCCAAAAATACAGTTGCTGCGATTGCCGCAATGATAAACAAGTTCAAATATTCCGACAAATAAAAAAGTCCAAATTGAATTCCCGAGTACTCGGTGTGATAACCTGCTGTCAATTCCGATTCTGCCTCAGGCAAGTCAAAAGGTCCACGGTTTGTTTCTGCGTGTCCTGAAATGATGAAAATAACAAAAGCAATAAACGCAGGAATGTGTCCTTTGAACAAAAACCAACCATCGGCTTGCGCTTCTACAATGGTAGAAAGCTGTAAACTGCCTGCGAGCATTACAATAGTAAGCAATGAGAATCCCGAAGAAAGTTCGTAGCTTACCAACTGTGCGCCCGAACGCATCGCGCCAATCATCGAAAATTTATTATTGCTCGACCAACCGGCTATCAAAATACCAACAATTCCAAGCGACGAAACAGCCAATACATAAAACACACCGATATTGAAATCAAGCACCTGCAAACCTTTTCCAAAAGGAATAGCGCCAAAAGCCAAAAACGACGCACCAATAACAATAAACGGCGCCAAGTAAAATAAAAACCTGTCAATATGATTAATAGGAATAATTTCTTTCAGCAGGATTTTAATCATATCGGCAACACTTTGCAAAAGCCCGAACGGACCAACTCGGTTTGGTCCTAAACGGCATTGAAATGCGGCGCACACTTTACGTTCGGCATAAATCAACGCCAATGCCAACACCGCATAAGCTGTGAGCAACGCCAATCCTACCAACACAAATTGAATGGCATACACCCAAAATTCTGGAAGATAGCTTCGCAAAAATTCATCTATCCAAGATGTTACTATTGAAAAATCAAACATATTATTTTGTTGCGAGAGTTTTCTAGCTCTCTAATTATTAACTGTTAATTATCTGTGTGAATCGAGTTAAAAAGCGCGAATTTTACTGTTTCGTTATTGTTTTACGGGTTTTTATAAAATTTTGAATTTTTGCGGACAATAATTTTGATTGTTCCAGCATAGTTTTATAATCTTCCGAATTCAAATATTCTAATTCTTTTGCTAAATAAATCTGAGTTCTCAATTCTCCACACGAACCTTTTGCAATGTATAAAAATTGAATGAACTCTTTATTTGTTTGACGTTCAAAACCTTCGGCAATATTTGAAGAAATAGGAACAGATGCTCTTTGAATTTGGTCTTTGAATCCAAAATCTTTACAATCTTTCATTAATTTGTAAGTGGAAACACTCAACCGCATTCCTTCTTTCCAAATATCCAAATCCTCAAAATTAAAACCTTTCCTCTCCATAATTTTTATTGACTTTTTTTGTCCATTCGTGTCTTTCGCGCTTTCGTGCTTTCGTGCATTTTACCTATCCAAACAAGGTACAATATAATCTAACGAACCGCCAATAGCGATTAAGTCGGCAATTTTTTCGTCTTTTGTAATCAATTCCATTGTCGAAACCAACGCCAGCGAAGGCGAACGGAACTTAATACGATAAGGATTTTTTTCTCCACGGCTTTGAATATAAACACCAAATTCTCCACGACACGATTCTATCCGTTCAAAATATTCACCTTCGGGTAATTTGATAATCGCTTTTGTTTTAGCGCAAAAATCTCCGTCAGGAATATTATCAATCAGTTGTTCCATAATATCGAGCGACTCGGTAATTTCGTCCAACCGGCAAAGATAACGAGCATACGTATCGCCTTCTGTGCGGATAATTTCGTTGAAATTCACTTTGTCGTAAACGCTGTACGGCGCAATTTTGCGTATATCGCAATGAAAACCGGACGCGCGCCCCGAAGGACCGGTTACGCCGTATGAAATTGCGTTTTCTTTCGTCAAAATACCAATGCCTTCCATACGTTGTTTGGCAATCACATTGCCTGTAAAAAGGTCGTGGTATTCTTTCATTTTCGAGCGTTGGTAAGTAATGTATTCTTTAACCTTTTGCTGAAAATCGGGTTTAATGTCGTACATCACACCGCCAATCACGTTGTAATTCATAATCAGACGACCACCACAATTGGCATCAAAAATATCAACAATTTTTTCTCTGTCGCGCATTCCGTAAATAAAAGCGGTCAATGCGCCCATATCCATACACAACGTTGCCCACGCCAACAGGTGAGATGCAACGCGCGTAAGTTCGTCCATAATTACGCGAATATATTCAGCTCTCGTTGGGATTTCGAGTTCCAAGCCTTTTTCAACGCACATACACAACGCATGACGATTAATATGCGCTGCCAAATAATCCAATCGGTCGGTAAAATGTAGAATTTGCGGATAAGTCAAGTTTTCGCTCAATTTTTCGACACCACGATGAATGTAGCCGCAATTCATGTCCAATTTCCTAACAATCTCTCCGTCTAATGCCACTCGAAAATGCATAACACCGTGCGTAGCAGGGTGCTGAGGACCAATGTTTACAACATATTCTTCTTCTTCAAATATATTCTCTTCTACTTCTATAACCTCGTTGTTGTCGAACGTAAGGCGCGTAAGCGTGTCGCACTCGACTTTACTTTCGAGCGAAAGAATATTAGGCTCATTGTTATAATCTTTTCTCAACGGATAACCTTCCCAACTGTTTGCCAAGAAAAGACGACGCATATCCGGATGGTTAATAAAACGAATGCCGAACAATCCAAATACTTCTCTTTCGTTTAATATTGCTGTTTCCCAAATATCGCTCACGGTCGAAAGCACCGCATTGTTTCGCTCGGCGGTAAATGTTTTCAACACGATATACCAATCGGTATGTTCACTTGAAGTGAGGAAATAAACAACGCCTAATTTTTCGCCTTCATCAACGCCTGTCAGCTGAATAAGGTAATCGAACGACTCGTTTCTAACTATCTGCGCTAATTGATGAAATTCCGTCGGCTCAACCGTAACCGTCAAGTATTTCTTTTCCTCAATAATAGCGTTGGGAATAGCTGATAATATGATTTCTTTTATTTTTTCCATACAATATATATGGTTATTTTTTGTTCTAAATTTTAAAACTTTTCCAAAATATCCGTACCTTTTACTTCCATTTTTGAAAAAGCAAACAATTTCTTTCCTAAATCTTTGAGCGAAGCTCCAATATGATAAACAACATTGTCGATAACTAAAAATCGGTCGTGAAAAATAGTTGATTCTTTGATATTTATCGCTTCGTATTGTGCATTATGCCTTGTTAAATCCAATTGTAAGATTGAATGTCTATTGTTTGTGTTTTACTCTTTATAGCGCCGTGTTGAGTGGTGTGTGCAAAATTTGCACATACCATATTTTCCTGTAATTCACCTTCTGTAAAAATATTGCGTATATGCCTGCTAATGACCGTTCTATCTCTGCCAAACAACACACTCATCTGTGTTTGCGTGAGCCACACCGTTTCGTTTTCAATTCTAACTTCTAATTGAATTGAATTTTCGGGTTGATACAGAACTATTTCGTTTTTGTCGTTTTGCATTTATTTTTCCGCTTTCTTTTCTTTACAAATAAAATTTTCCAATTTCATTTTACGTTGCAACTGCATAAAACCGTATAATAATGCTTCGGGTTTTGGCGGACAGCCGGGAACAAAAACATCGACAGCTATATAAGGACAATGGGCCTTTCCTACAACAGCGCCGAAACGGAGCGCCTCCTGAAGCAGGTGGATTTCATGTTTGACATTTACACCGGCCCCTTGGATACCGTGACACAGAGGGCGGAGTGCTATGCATGGGCGTCGCCCAAAGGCAACGTTTTCCGTTTTGACTATAAGATATACCCGGATGCGGACTCTTCACCGGAGAGCATTGCGGATATGTACTATAACCTGTTGGACGCCGCTGCCACCATGTTGGGCAAACAACCGGACTACAAAATGTGTTATTACGGGGGCGAGGACAGGTACAGCTTTGACCGCGAAATCATCATTGATATGCTGAGAAACGAGCGCAACCGTGGCAGGTATTCCTTCTCCACTTTCTTCAACTATACCGCCGGTAACGGCGATATGCAGGAAATCATGATCCTTGACCGCGACGGAAGGCTTGCGCTGTTTTTCCGATGGTACCTGCCGCTGGATGAGCAACCGGTACCGCAGCCACAGCAGACTCCGCCACGGCAAACTCAGCAGCCGCAGGCCGGGAATAGGATATATCTGGGTTCGGGCGTCAGCGGGGAATTAAAGATGGGCGCCGGCAGCAGCAGCGTAGAGTATTCGCTTCGCCTGGATTCCGCCGCGGACGTGGGCTTCATAGTGATGATGACGTCACGTTCAGAAATCTATGGAGCAGACAGCTACGGGATCGAGTGGTACATATCGATAATGGACTCCGCCGGAAGGGGTTTTGCTTTGCACAACGACGCGCTGGGGTACCCTGAGCTGCACCAGGGCGAGGCAAACTGGCAAAGGCCGGCGGAGCGGTTGCCGGCCGGGGACTACACGGTGAAGATTTCCATACCTGAATACGTATTCGCCGATGATGATTATAATCCAAACGGCAGGGTCATAGAGTATTGGTTTGAATTGACGGGAAGGTAGCGGGGACAGAGGACAGAGGACAGAGGACAGAGGACAGAGACGAGGGTTTTTTAGATTGTAGGGGCGGCGTTTCGCCGCCCGGTGGGTTGTGGATGTACGTTTATTGATGTGACGGAGGACGGAGGAGAGGGTATGATTGGGCAGATAATACGGTTTGTGCCGGCGTTTTGGGGGCGGTTGGGGGATTGGCTTTTTTCGCCGCTCATTGATTGGTTGTTCTTTGGGGGCGTACCTGTTTGGCTTGGGGTCGTGATCGCTATCGCCGTGGTTGCCGTATACCTGGTCATTTGCCGTTTGACGGCGAATGTGCTGGTACGTATATTGGTTGCTATCAACGGCGTCACGCAGGGGAGCGGCGTCTATGTGCTATATAACTTCAGGCTGTATCTACTAGCGCTGGTGTTTATGGCGCTCGATGCGTTCAACGCGTTTGCCACCGGCCTCCCGGGGACGGGTTCGCGCAGCGAATCCGGGCAGCTCGTCATCGGGTTTTTCGCGCTTATCGCAGCGGCGGTAGTTGTGCTGTGCATTATAAGGCTGCTCATACGCGCCAAGCTGGGTGTGATCTACATATTCCCGCTGCAGGTGCTTGTGCTAGGGCTGTTTTATGTTTACCTCCTCGTATTGATCCCCGCGATGCTAATGGCCGGTATCGGCGTCGCCGGCGCGACAAGCGGCGGCGGCAAGGGCGAGGTGAAGTGCCCAAGCTGCGGTATGCCAAAAGAAAAGGGCGTCCCGTGCAACCACTGCGACTGGTCCGGGTGAGGGGGTCGTAGGGGCGGATGGCAATCCGCCCGGACGCCGGGGACAACCCCTGCCACCTGCGGTTGGCACCTCTTTCTATTGTCATACAATCAGTTTTTCAGTTGATTCATCAGATCCATTGCGCCATGGATTACCCTATGCAAAACAACAGCTTTGTCCTGTTCATCGATGTGATAGAAAAGCCTATAACCATAAACGAGTGGTGCGCTTCTATAATACGGATCTTCTTCAAATACCTGATAAATATATGGATTTTCCTTTAGCAATTCAGTTTTGCGCGTATAGTCCTCATAGTATCTGTCCGCAGCATTTGGGCTTAATGCATACAAACGTGAATCTGCTTCAAAAGCGCTTTTAGCAAATGATTTTAATTTCTTAATCCTGTATGGCATTTTGCCTCGCCTTTCTTCTTGATGCCCATTCAAGTAAAAAGACGTCGTGATCCTCAACAATATTGTCAGGATCCATAGCCTCCTTTTTCGACTCGGCAAGCTCGCGCAGCACATATGCCCTGTACATTGCGTCGTCGTCCGCTTCAATGCTAAACGGTATAGAACCCCTTGCGACTGTTTGTGTCACAAAAATCTGCAATGCAGTGGACATATTGAGCCCCATGCTTTCATAGATGATTTCAGCCTGTTTTTTAAGTGTTTCGTCAAGACGAAAAGTAATATTCTTAGTAGCCACTATTAATCACCCGTTTCATTGTTTGTATGAATAAACTATATATCAAACGCATTGCGTTGTCAATGATTTGACTTGCATAATCAGCAAATTGGCTGGAGGAAAGGTTACTGGTCACGCGTAACCTGAAACCGGCCGTAAATCCCCAAATCCCCGTCATTGCGAGCGCACGAAGCAATCCAGGCCCCACTTTCGTCTGCCGTTTTGCAGTTTGTGGTCGCTATCGCGAC
>Ga0082212_10002409_pt1 | contig 27230 bp, 28 predicted proteins | sample TergutNt197P3_FD_71548 | JGI IMG/M metagenome (GOLD analysis project Ga0082212, IMG submission 71548) | Neocapritermes taracua P3 segment gut microbial communities from Petit-Saut dam, French Guiana - Nt197 P3 | ecosystem: Host-associated > Arthropoda: Insects > Digestive system > Gut ...
TTAAATTACTTTAAATTATATTAAAATTTATTAGATAAATTATTATTAAATTACTTTAAATTATATTAAAATTTATTAGATAAATTATTATTAAATTACTTTAAATTATATTAAAATTTATTAAAATAATTATTATTAAATATTACACGATATTAAGGTGATAAATTGAAAATTGCAACAATTGTAATAATGATTGCACTTATTGTAGTAGGGATGTATGCTCTAACAGAAGTTTCTTATTATTCTTCAAAAATATCAATTGAAAAAGATACTTCATCTCCAGTAGTTTTAATTCCTTCTATAGCATTAAATGAGAGAATTAATAATGTTTCTCTTTCTCAAGGAGTAATGATAGATGAAAATTCTAATCTTCCTACATTTGGAGATGTAATTATTCATGGTCATAGAACTAGTATGGGATCTCCTTTCTTTAGACTAAATGAATTGGAAGCAGGAGATATAATAACTTTAGAATGGCCAGATATTGGTCAAGTTAATTATACTGTAAAAAATTTAACAATTGTACCACCAACCCATACAATTGATATTAATAATGAAAGTCAAACCATATACTTAATCACTTGTGATCCACCAGGATTCACAACAAATAGGTTAATTATAACTGGTGAAATGAGTGATACCGGTCCATTAGATGATAAAATTATTCAAGAAAATCCCGATATGTATACTGGTTTAATTATATGTGTTGCTTTCTTAGGGCTTGGATTAATACTTTCATATTTTTATCCTGTTAAAGAAGATAGATTGTTTATATTAGCTACAGTAATTATTATTTCAGCAATTCTGTTCTATGCATGGTTTTTCCCATTTGATCCAGAAATAGTAGCTTCCAAGATAAATTGGCTTAATGGAGACTTTGGTGGATAATTACTTAGGAGAATCAATATGAATAACATTGATGTGAATAAGAGATTTTTTTCAAATATCAATTCAAGAGAAAGAGCTATATTTGAAGGAGCTATTAGTATGGGGGCATTATTCCATCAATTTATTGGCACACCTGTTAACAGTAAATCTGCTAATAGCTTAGAGTTAGCTATTAAAGAATCACTATCTCTTCAGCCAGCTATAGAAAAAGTTGAGGTTGCAATTGATTTAGATAAATTAAATCAATCCATGAGTGAATTTGAATATGTTTCTTTAACTGGAGACATGTTGGATGTTAAAATTTATTCAAAAATCGATGATGTATTAGCTATTGTTAGAATGGAGTTTATTGATGAATTGAATTATCCTTTAATGTATATTGAGGATATTAAATCTTTATAAAATGTTTTAATAATTCATTGTGTAATTATTATTCCGGTGATTTAATAATTCATTGTGTAATTATTATTCAGGTGATTTAATGACTTATGAAGTAAAAAATGCAATCATGCAAGGGGATTCTTCTGGTGAAAATTTTAAATTAATTGACCCAGAAGGTTATTTTAAAAATAGGGATGTTTTGATAGCTATTGATAGTGATACTCTCATTACTATTCAAATACTTATCAAATCAATATTGAAAAATGACTTTAAGAAATGGAATGAAATTACTAATTTTTCTGATAGTGAGAGTATAGCTAGTTTATTTATTAAATTAGGATATACAAAAGAAGAAGTAGCTAAATTTTTAAATGAGTTATAATATTCTTTAATATGACATTTAGTTAGCTAATTATATTTTAATTAGTTATTTTAATTTTATTATTATTTATTTAGCACTTTCTTTGTTTATTGTTTTATTTTTATATATTTTTTATATATTTTTTATATATTTTTTATATATTTTTTATATATTTTTTATATATTTTTTATATCTTCTTCTGATAGTATATTTGCATTATTAGATTTTAAAACTTTTATTCCTTCTTCTATATCTTCCATTCTCATTACTACAATCGCTTCATCACTTTTACTACTGACAAAGGCATAAAGATATTCTAAATTTATATTTTCATCATCAAGATAAGTTAATATTGTGTTTAATCCATTTGGTTCATCAGGAACTTCAACTATTATCACTTCACTTTCTTTCACAATAAAGTTATTTTTTTCTAAAACTTCTCTTGCTTTCTTATTATCAGAAACTATTAATCTAAGTATTCCAAATTTAGTTGTATCTGCGATTGAAAGTGCTCTAATGTTTATATTTTCTTTTGAGATGGCACTAATAGCTTTTTTCAATTTTCCTTCTTTATTTTCAATAAATACGGATATTTGTTTGTTTTTCATTTGATTCACCTTATTTTTAATCAAAATTTCGCTCATCTATAACTCGTACGGCTTTTCCTTCACTTCTTGGAAGTGATTCGGGTTCTACAAGAGTTACATTAACTCTTAAACCAATTTCATTATGGATAACATTAATTATATTTTTTTCAATAGCTTCCATTTTTCTCATTTCATCTGAAAATAATTCTGGGGATGTTTCAACCTTAACTTCAAGTTCATCAAGATGACCAGGTCTTGTTACTACAATTTGATAGTTTGGAGTTAATCCATCTATTCTTAAAAGAGCTCTTTCAATCTGTGAAGGGAATACAATAACTCCTCTTATTTTAAGCATATCATCGCTTCTACCTGTGATTCTACTAATTCTTGCTAATGTTCTTCCACACTTACATTTTTCATGAGTAATAGAGGTCATATCTTTGGTACGGAATCTAATGATGGGCATCCCTTCTCGGGATAATGTTGTAATTACTAACTCTCCTTTCTCTCCATCAGGAACCGGTTCTTTTGTTTTTATATCGATGATTTCTGGGTAAAAATGGTCATCAGAAATATGTAATCCTTCTTTTTCCACACATTCATTACCTACACCAGGTCCCATAATTTCAGTAAGTCCATATATATTCAGAGCAGTAATTCCAAGGCGTTTTTCTAATTCCTCCCTCATCTCTTCAGTCCACATCTCCCCTCCAAATAACCCTGATTTTAAGCTAATTTCTTGGGGGTTCAATCCTTTTTTTTCTAATACTTCAGCTAAATAAAGAGCATATGATGGCGTACAGGTCAGTATAGTAGTTTGAAAGTCTTCCATTATTTCTATTTGTCGCTTTGTGTTTCCCGCAGAGATTGGAACAATATTAGCTCCTACTTTATGACTTCCATAGTGTATTCCCAGCCCTCCTGTAAAAAGACCATAACCATAACAATTTTGAATTCTATCTCCTTTAGTTCCAAGAGCCATAGTTATAGCTCTTGCACAAACTTCGGACCAAATTTCAAGATCTTTTTCTGTGTATCCAGATACAGTTGGTTTCCCTGTAGTTCCAGATGAAGTATGTATTTCGATTATCTCTTCTTCTGGCACTGCAAACATTCCAAATGGATAGGCATCTCTAAGATTAGTTTTTGTTGTAAAAGGTAATTTAGATATATCTTCAAGAGTTTTTATATCATCAGGTTTAATTCCCACTTCATCAAACTTTTCTTTATAAAATGGCACATTTTCATAAGCTTTTTTTACAGTTTCTTGTAGTCTTTTTAACTGTAATTCTTTTTTTTCTTTTAAATCCATACACTCTGTTTTTTCATCCCATATCATATTATCTCTCTGCTACTTTTTTGTTATGGTTTTTATCAAAATGATATATAATTTATTTATATTATATTAAGTAATATTAATTATAAATTTTACTAAATAATTAATTTTACTAAATATAAATTTTTACTAATAATTAATTTTTCTAAATATAAATTTTTATTAAATAATTATAGATTTTCTAAATTAAATTTTATTATATCATATAAATTATAGTTTTTATTAAATATTATAGATTTTACAAAATAAATTTATTTATTAAAAATTAATTTTTTTAGAATCTTTATATAAAATTGTAATTTATATTTTATAAGACATTTTATATCATTTAATAATTGTTTGATATATAAATTATTTTATTCAAACATCATTATTTTTTTCCACGAATTTTTTTTAAATTAAAGCAATTTTTACTTTCATCAAAAACTTTTATTTCGCTGTGTTTTTTATTTTAACCGTGTATTTTTCTTTTAAAAAATACAAAAAGGTTATATAGTCCTTCAAATAATTATTAATTGTCATGAAATCCTAAGTTTTCATGATAAATAGTTCATAGTATTTTTTTAATACTATGTTTTTTGTGAAAAAAAAGACGATTAATATTGTAATTTAATAATATAAGAAAATATTTCATTTTTTTATTATTATTCATAATTTTAGGACATTCTATTGATTTGTTATTTCTAATTAAGATATTTTCAATTGAATAATTTAATATATCTGATATTTGTGAAGTAATAAAAATTATTGAAATTATAATATTAATCTCTTAAAAAAAGGAGAAATGTTATTAATATATGAAAATTTTAAGAAAAGATTTGAAAATAAAAAAATCAAAATGGTGTGAAAAAATAAGCAAAGCATTTCTTAAATTCACGTTAATTATTGTTTGTATACAAATTTTCGTTTTTTTAAGAATATTTTTTGATTTTATTGCTTATTTTTTTAAGTAAACTGTTGTAGAATACATAATTTAAGTAAATTGGTTAAATGTTGTTTGATGCTTGAATAATCTTGGAAATAATTTTGAGATTTATTCAAGCTTATCAAATTTTAACGAAATTATTTTTTGAAATATAATTTTTTTACTTAAATAATTAATTTAATGGAGAAATGAAATTTATGGTGTGATTTTTGTGAATTTTAAATATGTAATTTTATTTATTTTGATTGTATGTTTACCTTTTGGAGGTATTATTTCAGTATCTGCTACAGAGATAGAAGTTACTGGAAATAATTTTTCTGGTATTCAAAGTGCAGTAAACTCTGCTAATAATAATGATATAGTTAAATTGAAGAATCAAACTTATTCCGCTAGTAGTAATGATAATCATATTAGGATATCTGATAAAAAAAATCTTATTATTCAAGGTCCTTCATCTACTAGTCACGCTACTGTGGATGGTAAAAATATTTGTCGTATATTTGCAGTTTCTAATACTTCTACTGTAACTTTTAAATATATTAGCTTTGTAAATGGGAATTCATCTACAAATAGTGGAGCTGCTATATTGGCTAATGGTAAAATTACTTTAGATAGTTGTGCTTTCAGAAATAATAAAGGAGAAAGTGGAGCTGCAATATTCTTATCTGTAAATGCTAATAATTCTGTAATTTCCAATTGTCAGTTTATTGGAAATAGGGGAATCTATCCATCTACGGATAATTTTATTGAAGGAGGAGCTATTGATTCTCATGCTTCATATATAACAATAAAAGGATGTCTATTTGAAAGTAACACTGCTTTAAATGCAGGAGGTGCTCTAAATTTTGCAGCTAGTGTTGGTAATCAACTGATTAATTCTAATTTTACTGGTAATTCTGCTGTTAGTGGTGGAGCCTTAAGAGTCAGTTCTTCTTCTTTGGTAATTCAAAATTGTAATTTTAATAAGAATATTGCTACTGATGGAGGAGCTATTAATTCAAAAAATTCTTTATTGACAATTTTATCCACTAATTTTAATGATAATATCGCCTCTTCTAAAGGAGGAGGTGTATTTAGTATTGTTGATAAAAATAATTTACCTAATAATTTAAATATTAACTCTTCTAATTTTAATAGAAATATTGGAAAAATTGGAGGTGCAATATTTTCTAATACTACTTTGAATATTATTAAATCAGTATTCGATACTAATAAAGCATGTATTAGGGAAGTTGATAGTAAAGGTATTGTCAAAACTAGTATTACATCTCTTTGTAATGGAGGAGCGGTATATACTGATGGTAAAACTGTAATAACTGCTAATTCTAAATTTATAAGTAATTCTGCTTATAATGGAGGTTCGATTTATTCTAATGCTGACTTAAATATTGCTTTATCAAGTTTTGATAAAAATATTGCATCTAGGAGTGGAGGTAGTATATATGCTTCAAAAGCTTTGACTGTATCTTCTTCTATTTTTTCTAATAATAAAGCTAATAATAATGGAGGAGCAATTTGTACTGTTGGTGTCACTGTTATAAAAGATAAATCTAGTTTTACTAGTAATAGTGGAGAATGGGGAAGTGCTATCTTTTCAAATAATGAATTGAAAATATATACTACTTCTTTTTCTAAAAATAAAGCAAAATCTAGAATAAGCATATCTCTTCCAGATGGAATTAGGTATAATAATTTAACTAAGATTAAAGTAATTTTACAAGGTAATGATAACATTAAAAGTGCTATTTGGCATGATAAATTGGGAAATGTTTATATTGATGGCAAAAAGCAAAATAAGAATGCATTATTATCAAATAAAGTTGTAAAGATTGATAATAAATTAACTACTAAAACAAACTCTAAAGGGGAGATTTTAATAAATTATAAAGGAATTCTTCCAAGCACAAGTATTACAAAAATTTATAAGTTTAGAGCTGATTTTAATGGGGATAGTCTTTTTTATTCTTCTACTAATACAATTAAGACTTCAACTATATCCAAACACCTTAAAAAAGGGATATGGAATATAAAAACATATAAATTAAATAAGTATATTTATAAAGTTAATAAAAATGGATGGTATGGTGGAACTAAATATAATAGTCAAACTAAAACTTGGAAATGGATTAAATTAAATTCAAAACCAGGTTCATCAGGAAAATGGACTAATTTAGCTTTATCAAAAAATAATAAATGGCTTAGAACAGATATTAAAGCATATACAAAAACTAACTCTAAAACTACATTGATATTATTAAGAGAAGCTAAAGCTACAAAAACTTCAATTATTCCTCATACAAAGATGACATATCAAATAACCTCTACTATCTCATCAGAAAGTGGAAAAATTATAAATAAGGTAGTTAAAAATCAGGATGTATTTAAACAAGTAAATAATAATGTTTATTTCTTGAAAGAATCTAATATTTCTAGCTTTTATAATAAATATTTAGTTAGCTATAATAAAGCCCCCACAAACAACCCCTTAATCAAAGCAAAAGTAATAAATATTTTAAGTAGTTATATTGGTGAAATAACTCCTAAAACCAAAGCTAATTTACTATTTAACTGGGTTAGAGATAAAATAACTTATCCTAAATCAATATATTATAATACAAAGAAGATGGCTACTGGAACACTATCTTCCAAAGTGGCAAATTGTGTAGATCAGTCACATCTTATTATTGCAATGTTAAGAATGGTTAAAATTCCAGCTATGTATCAAAACTCTGCTGCTTGTAAGTTTTCTTCTGGTTCTGTTTATGGCCATTGCTGGGCAAAAACCTATGTAGGTGGCAAATGGTATTCATTAGATACAACAAGTAAAAACAATAAATTTGGAATTATTAACAATTTTGTAGATTTAAGTGGTACACAATCACTTATTAAAGTAAGTTTTTAGGAGGATTTTTCATGAATCGTAATTTGATTATAGTTCTATCTATTTTTATAATATTGCTTCTTTGTATTGGTAGCTATTTAGCTATTAACAATAATAAACAGGAAGATTCTAAGAATAATAGTTCTAATATAACTAGTGGAGATAATTTAAATAATACTAATGTCAGTAAAGATATTTTAAAAGACAATAATACTAGCGATAAAAATAACACTATTAACAACAAAACCAGTAAAGATTCTAAAAATTCAAATGATTCCAATGATAGCTCAAACCATATAACAAAACACTCAACTCAACAAATTGAAAAAATATCTACAAAAATTTTAGATAAATATCCTGAAGCTTTTGGTAGTTCTAAGATTGTAAAAGTATCAACTGTTAGATATGATTCTGAGTCTGGTTTGTGGCTTGTTTCATTTGTTAACCGCAAAACTGGGAAGAATGTTGGCAGAACTTATATAGTTGATGAAACTGGTAAAATGCCAATAATGTGAATAAAGTAATTTAATTTTTTTATTTTTTATTTTTTTTATTTTATTTTTTTATTCTATTTTTTTATTCTATATTTTTTACTTTTTTTTAATTATAATATAAATTTATAATATATTTTATAATAAAATAGAATAAAATAAAATTCATTTATAAAAGCTTATATAATAATAATGAACAAAAGTTTTATTGTCTTTTTAGATTAGATTTTAGTATTTGAATCATTGGCTTTAATTTTCATATATTCATAAGGAGTGCTCACTTTATATTTTTAGGCATTATTATGAGATATGTTTTGTAAATGCTTTTGATAATGATTTTATTATTAATTAATCTTAATGGGATTATTATATAATATTTAACGAGGTTTATTTATGGATTTAATGATTTTAGCTATAGTTTTCATAATTTATTTTGTGATTGTAGGGTATGTTGGTTATTTAGCTTGGAAACGTACAAAATCTTCAGAAGATTTTATGGTTGCAGGTCGTAAAACACATCCATACATCATGGCTTTAAGTTATGGAGCTACGTTTATTAGTACGGCAGCTATTGTTGGATTTGGGGGAGTAGCTGGTCAGTTTGGTTTAAGTTTACTCTGGTTAGTATTTTTAAATATTTTTATAGGAATTTTCATTGCATTTATATTCTTTGGTAAAAGAACTCGTAAAATGGGTCATAATTTAGAATCTTTAACGTTTCCTGAGTTTTTATCACGAAGATTTAATAGTAAATTTATTCAATACTTTAGTGGAGCAATAATTTTCTTTGGGATGCCTATTTATGCATCAGTAGTTCTTATAGGTGCTGCAAGATTTATGGAAACTAGTCTTTCCCTTAATTTCCATTTATCACTTATTATTTTAGTTATAATTGTATCAGCCTATGTAATATTTGGTGGAATAAGAGGAGTTATGTATACTGATGCCCTTCAAGGAACTATAATGTTGGTGGGAATGATTTTCTTACTTGTGTTTACTTATTTGTTACTTGGAGGAGTTACAGAGTCACACACTGCTCTTACACAATTAGCCCCACATTTCCCTGCCAGTGCTCAAGCTTTAGGTGGAACGGGTTGGACGACATTCCCAACTCTTGGAAGTCCTTTCTGGTGGAATTTAGTTTCTACAATCATAATTGGAGTAGGGATAGGTGTTTTAGCTCAACCACAACTTGTTGTTAGATTCATGACTGTAAAGTCTGATAAAGAATTAAACAGAGCTGTTTTAATGGGAGGTATATTTATAGCTGCTATTCCAGGAACTGCTTACATTGTTGGAGCGTTATCTAATGTATACTTCTTTGATAAAATAGGACAAATATCATTAAATGCTCCTGGTGTTTTGGAAAATGTTGATAAGATTATTCCTGCTTTTATTAACTCTGCTCTTCCAGAATGGTTTGTTTATGTATTCTTGTTAACATTGTTAGCTGCAGCTATGTCAACATTAAGTTCTCAATTCCATGCACAGGGAACTTCATTAGGTAGAGATATTTATGAAACATTAAAAAAGAAAAAAAATACCGAATCTATTAATTTAACTCGTATTGGAATTCTTGCAGGAGTAGTTTTATCTTTTGCTCTTAGTTTAATATTGCCTGGAAGTGTTGTAGCTCAAGGCACTGCTCTTTTCTATGGAATTTGTGCAGCTGCATTTTTAAGTGTTTACATTTGTGCATTATACTGGAAAAGAACTACAAGAGAAGGAGCTATTGCAGGTATTGTTTCAGGATTACTCGTAAGTTTATTTTGGTTGATTTTCATATTTGGAAAAACAGCTAAAGGATTGGGAATATCGGAGTTTTTAACAGGTCACCCAATGCTTGTACAAGCTATTTCATCAATTGACCCTATAATAATTGCGGTTCCAATATCTTTCATTTTGACTATTGTTGTTAGTTTACTTACTAAACCAATGAATCAAACAGATATTGACAAAGCTTATAAGGGCATAGGTTCAAAAAAATCTGGAACTGGTGGAAAATAATTAATAATTAATTAAAAGGTGTAAAAATGATTTTAGGAATACCTGATCCATGGGTTTTAAGCGGTTATCTACTTGTTATACTGTCCACACTTTTGTGTGTAATTTATGGTATTGTTAACTGGAATAAAGGAGATGAAGATAGCTTGAATGAATAGCTATCTTTTTTTATTTTTTTTATTTTTATAATCTAATTTTTAGATTATATTTTTTTTATTTTATATATGTAAAATATATAGCATTTTTAATAAATAGAGCAATATTTTGTAAATTATATATAGCTAATTTTACATATTATATATGAATATAAAATTTTAATAAATATAAATCATAATAAAACTTTGAAGGAATGTCTATGAAGGTTATTGGAGATCTTATTGGTAAAGAAGTAGTTAATACAGATGCAGTTTTAGTTGGAAAAGTAGCCAATGTTGAATTCGATTCTGAAACAAGAGAAATTGAAGCATTAATTTTAAAAAAAGGAGGACTTTCTGAAACATTAAATATTTCTAAAAGTGAGGACATTGTTCCATATGATATGATTAGTAAAATTGGAGATAAAATCCTTTTAAGAGATACATTTGAGTTGGATTTTTAAAAAGGCTAAATTTTTCTATTTGGTGTTGCTATGACTTCAAAAGATTTTTTAATCGAAATTTTAAAAGAAGATCAAGTTTTTAAAACTGGAAAATTCATACTTTCTTCTGGAAAGGAAAGTGATTATTATATTGATATGAAAAAAGCAATAACAGAACCAAATATTCTTGAAACTATAGCTAATTTAATCAAACAACTTATAATTAAAGATAATATAGATAAAGTTGCAGGACCTGCTTTAGGAGCTGTTCCAATAGCTACGGCTGTTTCATTACAATGTGAAATACCTCTTTTAATGATAAGGAAAGAAAAAAAAGACTATGGTACCTCAAAATTAATCGAAGGAGAACTAAATGAAGGAGATAATGTCATAGTAGTTGAAGATGTTACAACTACTGGGGGATCTTTGATTAAAGCTATAAAATCTATTCAAGAAAATGGAGGAATTGTAAAAAGAGCTTTTGTTGTTGTTGATAGGGAAGAAGGTGCGGTAGATACTTTTAAAAAAGAAGGTATAATTCTCGAACCTTTGATTTCTGTTAGTGAATTCTTTTGATTTAAATTCACTTTTGTTTTTTTTTAATAATTATTTTTATTGATAAATTATTTTTATATAATAACTTATTTTATTAAATAACCTATTTTTAATTTATTATAATATATTATAGCTAATTTTATATTACTTATTCTTTTAAATGTTTTTTTAAATGAGATAACTCATCTATAATAATAGATATTCCTAGTTTAACTGCATTTGGAGATCCTGGCATGGAAAAAATTAATGTATTTTTATATACTCCTGCTGTGGCTCTAGAGAGAATTGCTCCTGAACCTAATTCATCATAGCTTTTTGCTCTAAATATTTCTCCAAAGCCATCTAATTGCTTTTCAAAAAGTGGTTCAATCGTTTCAATAGTTATATCTCTAGTTCCGATTCCAGTTCCACCAGTTGTAAATATCATATCTATATTTTTATTTATCATATTTTCAATGGAATTTAAAAGTTCATTTTTTTCATCAGGAATGATAATATAACTATCTACTTGATATTTTTTATTCAATGAATTAACCAGATATTTACCTGAGGTATCTGTAGATTTTCCTTCTTTTTTATCTTCACTCTTGCTGTCACTAAGAGTTATAACTCCACAAGACACTTTTACAGGTGCTTTTTTCCTATGTTCCTCCATCGTTCTACTTTTCATATTATTTTCCTTTGCATATGTTTAATATTTTATTAATCAAATATTTTGCACGAAACTTCTTAAAATTTTCTAAAATATTGTTAAAAATATTAATAATTAATTTAAAAAAAGAATATTATAGTGAGGAGGGTAGGGTTAAAATTGGATTGGAGGCGGATTCAATGCCAATTTTTTATTATGATAATAAGAGTTAGATAAGACCCTACCCTTCTATAATTACTATATATCTTCTTACTTATAAATGTTATGTAAAGTATAGAAAATGATTAATGTTTATTCTTTTTTCATCCATTAGATTCTTTCTATTTATTTTTTTATTTTAAATTGAATAAATAGATTAATGTTTAAATACATATCAGGGATGTCTTAAATTTAGAATCTAATTTAATCTATTTTAATATTCTTTATTCTATTAGATATTTTTAACTAAAATATTATTTAAATATTAATATTCCTCTATAATAATTTTAATAGTTACTATAATAAATTATAAGTAAGCTCAATATTTTTCAATATTTTTTGTTTACATTTAATTATTTTTAATTATTTTTAATTATTTTTAATTATTTTTAATTATTTTTAATTATTTTTAATTATTTTTAATTATTTAATAAAATTTTTTTAATAATAATTAATTAAGTTTATTAATTTTTAATAACTATAATTATATGATAATATATGAAATTATACTAGATATGAATATATAAATGTATAACTAATAGGTAATATGGATATTATGGATAGTATAAATAATAATGATAATGAAATTTACTACATTTTAGATGCTTCGGCTTTTATTGGAGGATTTGAGGTTAAAAATTCTTTAAATTTTACAGTTTCTGAAATTACTGAAGAAATAAAGGATTTAAAGTCAAAAATGATATTTAATCAGGCGATTAATGATAATAAATTATTTATCAAAGAACCAAGTCTAGAATCTATTAATAAATTAGAATCTATTATTTCAAATTCTGGGGACGTTCTTAGACTTTCCGCACCGGATAAGAAATTATTAGCATTAGCTATTGATTTTAAAGATAATAAAAAAGATATCATATTAGTTACGGATGATTATTCTATTCAAAATGTTCTTAAAATATTAAATATCCAACATATGTCTGTTTTAACTGAAGGAATAAAAGGAATTTATAATTGGAAGAAAGTTTGCCAAGGGTGTAGAAAAGAATATCCTGATGATTATGATGCAGATGATTGTGAAATTTGTGGTTCTAAAATTTTTAAAAAAAGAATCAAAAGATGAACAATAAATATAATTTAAAAAATTGATTAATAGGGATATTATAAAAAAAATGATTCAATTAAAAAGCTTTTTTAAGAGATAATAAAATGGAAATCGGAATTGTAGTACATGGGCCTAATATAATAGACTCTGGATGTGCTTTAAAAATTATAAATGCTTTAAAAGATTTTGGGAAGGTTCATTGTAGATTAGGAGGAACGATGGGTCGAACAGCAGTAATCGATGCATCATTAGAAAATATAATTGATATTTCAGCTAAAAGGCTACCTAGTGAATCTGTAAAGTTATTTAAAGAAGAAGATATGGATATTATTTTTCTTCTTAATTATGGAAAATCAGAAGTTACAGGTCATACTTTTGGTTATAAAGTTTTTAAAAATTCATTTTTAAATTATAATAAAAAATTCAATGAAAAAATTGAAAATAATAATGAACCTAGTTTCATTCAAATCGAAAGACCTGGAGAAAAGGATGGAAGTATAATTGGATGGAATGGAAATAAAGAGTTAACTTCTAAGTTAGCTAAACTATTCAATTTAAAAATAACAAATCCTGAAGAAATTATTAATAAATATTTTAGTGAAGAATCAAACATAGTTAATATTGAAAGTATTAATAATTATAAATCAAGAGATATAGCTAAAAATAGCATTGAAAATAAAATTAAAAATAAATATAATGATAAAACCGAAAATAACAAGAAAATAAGGGATATTTATGGAGTTAGTCCTGATGAGAACATATTTGTAAATGGAATTGTCATTGGAAAATCTAACTCTGAAAATTTATCGTTAGTAGCTAATAATGGGAAAATTATAGATATTATTGGTGGAACAATTAAACCTCATGGTATTGAAAAATTAGGACATATTGATATTGACAAGGCTATTGTTAAAACTGGACTCCTTCGAAAATCTAATCCAAAACCTAGAATAATTAATAATAAGGAAGGATCTGAAAATTTCTCAATCATTAAAAATAAGGTTCATAATCCTACAATTAATGATAATAATTCTGATTCGATTAAAAACAAAGATAATGATTACTTAATGATTGCTTTTATTGACCATGCTGCTGAAGATATTTACAGCTTAAAAAATATTGATTTGGCAGTTACAATTGGGGACGATACAACACTTGTAGCTTCAGATATTCTTTATAGATTTAATATTCCAGTCATCGGAATTACTGATGGGGATTTAGATAAAGTTGTTGAAAAGGGATTTATAGCTAATGGATCTACTATAATTGAAGTCGAATCTGGTTTTGATGATATTGTGGGTAAAGCTATTTTTAAAGATATTTTTAAATCAAATTATTATCTTAAAGTATCATTAGAGTCTAATTCTAGAAATTTAGAAGTTGAAACGAGTTCTATAAATAATAATAAAAATATGCTCAATAATAAAGACAATAATAATGATAAAATAATTGATTTCAAAAATCAAATTTTGAAAATAGTAAATAATATAACCATTAAATACATAATAAAAGAATAGATAATATAAATATATATTATATATTAAATAATTTCATTATTATATATTCAATGTTTCATTATTGCATATATTTATAATAAAATTATTATAAGAATTCATTATTTATTAATTAATATCATTATTCGAACTAATATCTTTATTAAATTATTTATTCAACAATATTAAAACAAATTGAGGTGTGATTTTGGAATTAGCTGACCTTATTAAATCTATTCAAAATTTTGAAGGAGTTAGCAGAAAAAAATCTATAGAAAATATTACAAATAAATTAAAGGAAGTATACAATGTTTCTGGTGAAACTCTTCTTGATTTTGGTGATGACGCATCAGCTATTGATATTGGGGAGGATAATATAATACTATTTGCCGCCGATGGAATTTGGGGTAAATTAATGGATGCTGATCCTTATTGGGCAGGATACTGTTCAATTCTTGTAAACGTTAATGATATTGCTGCCATGGGTGGAAAACCTATAGCTATGGTTAATATTCTTTCAATTACTAATGAAAATATTGCCAATAAGCTTCTTGATGGAATCAAGGATGGGTGCAAAAAATTCAATGTTCCAATGGTTGGAGGACATTTACATCCAGATGCTGACTACAATGCTCTTGATGTTGCTATTGTGGGTATAGCTAAAAAAAATGAAATAATAACTAGTTTTGGAGCAACTGTTGGAGATAAAATAATTGTAGCTATTGATTTAGATGGAAGACAACATCCTAAATTTGCACTTAATTGGGATACAACTTATTTAAAAGATGAAAAGATTGTTCAAGATCAAATAATAGCTATGAAAGAAATAGCTAAAAAAGGTTTAGCTACTGGAGGAAAAGATATAAGTAATCCTGGAACTTTAGGTACTCTTGAAATGTTATTAGAGTCTTCAGGTGTTGGGGCATCTGTAAATTTAAATGATATTCCACGAAATGAAAATGTTAATTGGGATGTGTGGCTTAAATCATATCCTGGTGCGGGATTTGTTTTAACAGCAAAAGAAAAAGATGTTAATCAGTTAATTGAAATATTAAAAAAAGTTTCTATTGATGCTTCAGTTGTTGGAGAAGTTATTAAGGAGAAGAAACTTTATCTATCTGATGAAAATGAAAAGTTAATTTTATTTGACCAAAGCAAGAATCCGGTTCTTAAGATTGGGAATTGATTATTTAATAATAATTATTTAGTTTGATATTGAGGGTTTTTATGTTAGTAAAAATTAATGGAGAAGATGTAAATCTTTCTGAAGGGTCTACTATAAAAGAAGCAATAGATTTTTCAAAAGCTCCTTATGATGAGGGAAGTATAATATGCCTTATTAAAGGAAAAAAAGAATTTGAGAAAAATATTAATAAATATAAATTAAAAACTCCTAAAGGGAGCATAATAATAGAAATGGTTGAATCGGAAGAAGGAAAACCATTAATCGATTTGTGGAAAAAACAATATAAAGAATTTGAAAACCAATCAATAAGATGGACTTCTTCGATGGAAGTAGCTATTGGTCCAATTGTGACTGATTTAAAACCAACAATGGAAGAAAATAGTTATAAAGATGGTGATGTATTATTAAGCTTATCTGGATTTAGTAATGAATCTACCCATATCATAATAGCTAAAGAAAACCATTCTGCAATTTATGGAGTTCCAGAATTCAATAAAGGAATTTTTGCCAGAGTAGTAGGTGGAAGAAGAACTGTACGTCTTTTGGATTCTGATGATGATATTTTAGCTGTTGAACCAGTTATTGAAAGGAGTAGTGTTACTGATAGTGCAGCTGTTTCAGATTTGAATACTATTTTAGAAGAAGGAAATCAACTATTTACTTATGTTATGATTAAACCTGATGAAAATTCCCCACAATCTGCCGAACATTTATTTTCTTTAATCGAAAATGGAAATGTTTCTGTAGATTATGAATCAAACTCTTTTGTTGGATTTTATTCACTTCAAAGCTTAGGTAAACCGCCTGAAGAGATAACAATGAGAAAAAGAGGAACTGTCACTGTTAGAAATACTGGAAAAGGTATTGGCAAAGTATATATTTATAGAGAAGATAGAGTTAAATCACCTTATCATACTACAGTTGCTTATGTTGAGAAAGGAATGGAGTTATTAGATATAGCTAATTCTAATGACAAAATTACTGTTAAGAGTAACCCAGAAAGGATAATGACTTTAGCTATGACACAAAAAGAAGCAGAAGATTACTTAAATTCAATTGGAATAATTCAAGAAAAAACAGGAGATATTGGAGATGATGGTTTAATCGTTGAACAAAATCCAGAACTGTCAATTGATATTTTAAAAGAAGGTAAAGTTGAAACTAAAGGTATTAAAAAAGAAGAATTAGTATTAATTGATTTATATGAAGATAAAGCTCCACGAACCACTTGGTACTTTAAAAAGATAAGTAATTTACTTGAAAAACCGATTGGTTCTTTAAAAGTCCATTTTGCATTTCCTGGAATGAAATTGTCTATGTTTGAAGGAAATGGAAAGGAAGCTAAAGGGTTAATTCCTGAAAATAATCCAATTGGTTGTGTTGAAGCAGGGAAGATTGGGGTTACTAATATGTCTAAAAAAAATGTTGGATTAATTGGAGTTAGATTTGAGAATCATGATGAGTTTGGTCCAACAGCAGAACCTTTTAATGGAACTAATATTGTTGGAAAAATAAAAATTGATTTAAAACCTCTTGAAGATATTAAAGAAGGGGAATTAATATATATTAAGCGACTTGATAAGTGAAATAAAGAAATAAGAATGATTTAGCTATTTAATATTAGCATTGAATAAATTTTAAGAATATTAAAGATTATTTAAAATATTAATATTAATGATTAAAGATATTGAATTAAATAGATATAATGATATTGAATTTTAAAGAGATATTAAAAAATATTGATATTGAAGGGATATTATGGTTGAAAATGTGTGTATCAGCCCAAATCTGAATAAAGAAGATATGGATCCTGAGAATGTTACAAGAATGATTATTTTAGGTCCAAAGGCAAATGTTAGTGAAAGTGAGATTGTTAATCATATGCATCTTTTAACTTTACCACTTACAATTAAACAAACATGCTATGGAGCAATGGTCAGTGGAAAAGAAAAAGATGTTTTGGAAGCTATTAAAGAAGTTAGAAAATTAGACCCTTATAATATTTTTACAAAAGACAGAGGTTTTCCACCAGGAGATCCAAGAAGATGTAGAGGTCATAGAAAAGGTCCCCGTGAAGGATTTCATCAAATGGAAAAAGAATTTCAACTTTTAGGGCATGTTTCAGATGCATTGAAAAATCCAAGGGATGTTTCTCTTGAAGAAGAAACTTGTGTTCCTGTTGATGAATTTGAAGATATTATGAATCAATGTTTACTTGATGAAGAGTTAAAAACAGGAGATAATGATAAAGAAGAATAATATTTCTACATAAATTAGTAACAAGTTTTATAAAATATAAAATTTTCTTATAAATTTTATATAAATTATTATAAATTTTATATAAATTATTATAAGTTTTATATAAATTCTTATAAATATTATATAAATTCTTATAAGTTTTATATAAATTATTATAAATATTATAGATAAATTCTATAAAATTATATATGTACTAAAAATTATTATTAACAATATAAAAAAATAAAAATACTATGATTGAGGTGATTAAATGGTAAAAGTGATGATATTTCCTCCTAATTCACTAATTTTAGCAGATTTAATTGAAAGAAAGGGACACGAAGTTCTTTCTCTTCAAAAAGCTGTTAGAAAAAAAGTTATAGATCCAGAAATAGATTCTCCTCCAATTAATATTACAGAAGAGGATCCTATTAAAGGATTAAAATATGCAGCTATTGAAGTTCCTTCTGGTATAAGGGGGCGAATGTCTTTAATTGGACCTTTAATAGACGAAGCAGAAGCAGCTATTATTGTCGATGATGCTCCTTTTGGTTTTGGTTGTATTGGATGTGCAAGAACTAACGAACTTTCTGCTTTCCATCTTAGGAAAAGGAATGTTCCAACTCTTGAGCTAAAATATCCTAAAAATAAAGATGAAACTACAGTTATGGTTTATAAAATTAATACTTTCTTAGATTCACTTTTAAACCCAGATGATTCGGGTAGTGATAAAGATTCTAATTCTGAAAATATTTTAGATATAGTGGTGAGTAACAATGGTTAAAATAGCTTTAATATCTTGTGGTACTGAATACAGTGGTATTCAAAAAGAAATCGAAAGAGCAGCAACTACTTTTGGTTCAGAAATTGTTATTCCAGAAATTGATCTTGAATATATTGATGAAGCATACAAAAAGTTTGGATTTTCTGCTCATAGCTCAAGTTTGCAGTTGATGATAGCTAGAGCTATGTCTATTGTAGAAGGTAAAAGTAAAGCAGATGCTGTTTTTATAGCTACTTGTTTTAGATGTGCAGAAGGAGCCTTAGTTAGAAATGAAGTTCGACGTTTTATTCAAGATAATACTAGAATTCCAGTTGTCACATATTCATTTACTGAGAGAACAAAAGCGGATGAACTTTTTATTCGTATGGAAGCATTAACTACTTCTGTTGCTAGAAGAAGCATCCTTGCTCGTGAAAAACAAGAAGGATTAACTTTAGGTATTGATTCAGGTTCTACTACTACAAAAGTTGTGCTTATGGAAAACAATAAAGTTGTTGGAACTGGTTGGACAGCTACTAAGGATATTATGGAGTCTGTTTATAAGGGAGCGGATGAGGCTTTTGAAGGTACTGGGTATACATTAGAGGATATTGATGGTATTGGAACTACTGGTTATGGTCGTCTTACTATTGGAAAAAACATGAATGCAGAACTCATCCAAGAAGAATTATCAGTTAATGCTAAAGGTGCAGTTTATCTTGCAGGTCATCAAAAAGGTGAAGCTACTGTACTTGATATTGGTGGAATGGACAACAAAGTCATTACTGTCAATGATGGGATTCCTGATAACTTTACTATGGGAGGAATTTGTGCTGGAGCTTCTGGAAGATTTTTAGAAATGACTTCTCGTAGATTAGATGTTGATATTACAGAACTTGGTCCTTTAGCTATGAAAGGGGACTTTAAAAAAGCGATGTTAAATAGTTATTGTATTGTATTTGGTATTCAAGATTTAGTTACAACTCTTGCTGCTGGAGGAGCTAAAGAAGATGTAGCTGCAGCTGCATGTCGTTCAGTATCTGAACAAGTTTATGAGCAGCAATTACAAGAAATTGACATTCGTGAACCATTAATTCAGGTTGGTGGAACATCTCTTATATCTGGGCTTGTTAAAGCTGTTAGTGAAACTCTTGGAGGAATAGATGTTATAGTTCCTGAGTATTCTCAACATATAGGTGCAGTTGGAGCAGCACTTCTAGTTTCTGGAATGGGTAAAAGACAGGAAAATAAATAATCTTATATAGATTATTTTTTAAACTTTAGAAATTTTAATTTAATTGAATCTGTGATAAAGAAGGAGTAAATTAATGTTAGTTGAATCTACTGATAAAGAAGGAGCAAAGGTCTATGAAATGATTATAAAACAAATTTTTCAAGACCTTCAGCTTTCACCTTCAATTAAAGATATGAGAGTATATGTTGATCCTGAGGAAGTCGTTTTTATTTTATGTATACAAATGGACAAAACTTCTAGTTTCATAGTTTTAAATGACGTAGCTAAAATTGAGTATGATAAAGAAAATGATGAAACTATAATAAGGGTTCAAAATGAAAATTATCTTCCAAATATATTGAAAAAGCTATGGATTGAAAAGGGAAGAGAAAATATTCATCAACCTAATAGATTTAGTTTTATTATCAAGGGTAAGGAAGAAGATTTAAATGATTTCGTTATTGATGACCCTTATGAAAATCTAAAGAAAAGAGTATATGATGCTGTTTTTAGAATAATTCCTGAAGGATTTAGAATAATTAGAGATTTTTCTCAAGAAGACATTGTAGCTGTTGTTTGTACTGATGAATTGATTAAAGATGATTGGATTGATAAAACTTTAGTGTATATTGAAGAACTTAAATCATCTTGAGTTTTTCTTTATTATACTTTTTTCAAGTATATATTTTTCCAATTATAATTTTTTAATATATTTTTCCAATTATAATTTTTTAATATATTTTTCCAATTATAATTTTTTAATATATTTTTCCAATTATAATTTTTTAATATATTTTTATTAATGTGCCTCGAGAAATTTATTTTATATTTTTGATTGTTGATTTATATTTTAACAATTTTTATACTTATAAATATAAAATATATAATAAATAATTTTATATAATTTTAAATACATATATATTACTGATATAGTTATTATATAAAATTATATTAATTTAACTTTTTATAATTATTTTGATTTAATGAGGTGACATTTATGGCAGGACATAAAAATGAAAGATTTGCACATGTAACTAAAGCTCATCCATGTTTTAATGAAAAAATGCATGATAAAGTAGGTCGAGCTCATGTTCCAATTGCTCCAAAATGTAATATTTATTGTAATTTTTGTACCCGTGATATTAACCAAGATGAAAATAGGCCAGGTGTAGCTTCTTGTGTTATGAATGCAGATGATGCTGTTGAACATGTTGAAGAAGTGACTAAAGAAGGACCAATAGCTGTTGTTGGTGTAGCAGGACCTGGTGATTCATTAGCTAATGAAGAAACTTTTGAATTTTTCCAAAAGCTTGATAAATCTAATTCAGATTTAATCAAATGTATGAGTACAAATGGTCTCCTACTTCCAGAATATGCTGAAAAATTAGCAGAATTAGGAGTAAATACAGTAACTGTAACTGTAAATGCTATTGATCCTGAAATTGCAAAGGATATTTATACATTCATTAACTACAAAGGTAAAATCTATAAAGGAAAAGAAGCAGTAGAAATCTTAATTAAAAATCAGCTTGATGGAATTGAAAAATTAGCTAATCTTGGAGTAATTATTAAAGTAAATAGTGTTTTAATTCCAGGATTAAATGATGAACATATTGTAGAAATAGCTAAGGAAGTTAAAAAACGTGGTGCTTCCCTTATGAATGTTTTACCATTAATTCCTTTAAATAAAATGGCCTCTTATTCTCGCCCAAATTGTGCTGAGATTGAAAAAGTTAGGGATGAAGTTGAAGAAGTTTTGCCAGTCTTCAGAGCATGTACTCAATGTAGAGCTGATGCTTATGGAATACCTGGTAAAAAAAGTGAAGATAAACATTTAGGAATGACTCCTGCAAGCCATTACTAATGTTTATAATTTTATTTTTATTATTATTTTTTTTTTATTTATAATCAATATTATTTTATAAAATATAAAATTTTCTTATAAATATTATAAATTATAACAAGTTTTATAAAATATAAAAAATATTTTTATAAATATTATATAAATTATAACAAGTTTTATAAAATATAAAAAATATTTTTATAAATATTATATAAATTATAACAAGTTTTATAAAATATAAAAAATATTTTTTTATATATTAACTAGTTTTTTTTGATTATTCTATCGAACTGTTTTACTGTTTCTACTGTTGTCTGGCTCTTGAATTTTGTTATTGTAGTTAGCTGTAAATGTTTTAAGATTTTTTTTATGTTTTGAGTTTAGAGTTACCTTTACGGTTTTTGTTTTTGATGCTTTTAAAGATGGAACCTTTGTTTTTTTAACAAGTTTATCTTTAACATAAGTTCCAAGATAGCTAACACCACTATCTTTGTCTCCACCATTTTTAATAGTTACTTGATAAGTATTTGGACTCTTTTTAACTACTTTACTAATTCTGAAGTCAGACATTTTTTCAATCATTCTTTCGTTGTTAGTTCTAAAGAGTTCATTTACTTGTTTTCTATTATCTACTTTAAATGAAGTATATTTTAGATTAACCTTTGTTTTAATAACTGTTCCTTCACCAGCATCTAATGACCCAACTCTAAATTCGTTAACAGTTGTTTTTCCATGTAATGCTCCTAAATAACTACTTCCAGCAGGTGCATCTCCAACATTTCTAATTACAACATTATAGTAATTACCATTTTTTACTATATCTCTAATTACAAGATCTGGTTGTTTACTATAATCAATGTCTATCTTACTTATTCTATAATCAGTTAAATTAAAATTTTTTATTATTGAACTTAATTCAAAATTTAAATTCAGATAATATCCATTATCTCTATGATCAATTTTATTGGGAACCCCATTTCCATTTGTTTTAAGTCCATTTCCACTTAAAGTATATTGGATTGGAGGACCAGATTTAAAAGGAGATTGAAGTGTTATAACTATATTTTCTATATTTCTATAAGCAGATACAACCACATTTAAAAAATCATTTCCTGGTGATTCACTCATATATGAATTGACAACTATATTACTTGCACTTCCTGTAAACCGTTGATCATATCCTTTTACAACAGGAATATCAAAGGACACTAATGCTGTTGCAGTATTTAATGTTCCAAGGACAAGGGATAATATTAGTAAAATTAATATTATTTGTTTTTTATTCATTAAATTCCTCTCGAATCGTTAATTTAAAAATTAGTTACGTTATGTTGTTATTATTATATAATTTTCAACAAATTAGCAATTTTAATTATTTATATTATTATTATTATTATTATTATTTAATAATTTTATAATCATAATCAGTAATCTTATATATTAGCAATTTCAATAATTATCTACTATATTATTAAAAATTTATATTTTAAAAAAATCTATTTTTTTTAATCTTAATTGCTATATCTTAATATATTGTTCTTTCTTATATTTAAAAATTTCTATATTTTATATTTAATATATTAAAATATTAAGGTTAATTCATATTTTTTAAATATCAAATATTTTTATTATAAATAATTTGATATATATGAATAATTTTTATATTAGATGTTTAATTTTATATTTAGATATTTAAATTTTATATTTAGATATTCTAATTTTATATTTATATTAAAATTTTTTTATTTATATTATAAAAAATATAATAATGTATGATAAATATTAATGATGTAAATTATTAACTTAATTATTGATTATATAGATAGTACTGATAAATAATGAGTGATATAATGAAAACAATGGAATGGGAAGATAATAAGCTAATCCTAATAGATCAAACTAAGCTACCTGATGAGCTGACTTACTTTACATGTAATAATTATAAAGATGTTATTTTAGCTATTAAAACAATGGTTGTTCGCGGAGCTCCTGCTATTGGTGTTGCTGCAGCGTTTGGAATGGCTTTAGCATACCTTGCTGGGGAAGATTTAGATTCAGTATCTAAAGAAATAAAAGAGTCTAGGCCAACAGCAATTAATTTGTTTTGGGCAGTTGATAGGGTTTTAAATTCTGAAAATCCTGTTGATGAAGCATTAGCTATGTATCGAGAAGATATTGAAACAAATTTAGCTATTGGGCGTAATGGGGCAGAAATTATTCTTGATGGAGATACAATTTTAACTCATTGCAATGCAGGTGCTCTTGCATGTGTTGATTATGGGACTGCTTTAGGAGTTGTTCGTTCAGCATATCATGAAGGAAAAAAAATTGATGTTATTTGTGATGAAACTCGTCCTCTTGGTCAAGGGGCACGGCTTAGTGTTTGGGAAATGCAACAAGAAGATATTCCTGTTAAATTAATTCCTGATGTAGCTAGTGGATATCTTATGCAAAAAGGAGAGATAAATAAAGTTGTTATTGGTGCAGATAGAGTAGCTCGTGATGGAATAGCTAACAAAATCGGGTCTTTATTGGTTGCTCTTGCTGCTAAGAGATTTCATGTTCCTTTTTATGTAGCTGCACCACTTAGCACATTTGATTTTGATATTTCTATTTATGATACAGAGATAGAAGAAAGAGGTTCTGAAGAAGTAACTCACTATGGGGGATGTAGAATTTGTCCTAAAGGAACTGAAGTTAGAAACCCTGCATTTGACATAGTTCCTAAAGATTTAATTACTGGAATCATCACTGAAAAAGGTATTATTGATCCTGACAAATTTAGCCAGTTCTTTCAAAAGTTGAAGTATAAAGATTTATAGAAAGTTTGTATTTTATTATATAACTGCTTTGAATCAATTATTGATTAAAAAATACTTTAAATTAAATTTATAAAGCTATTATAAATCAATTATTGCTTAAAAAGTACTTTAAATTAAAGGTATATACAAAAGACAAAAAGAATATAAAAGCTTCTAATGAAAAGATAACTCCTCTTTCAGCTAATCCTAAAATATTCAAATCTAAAGCTATGGAAATAGGGTTTAAAACTCCAAAAATAACCATGAGAATAGCTACTATTAATGTTATTTCTCCTAATCTTATTAATTTTTCTTTCTTTAAAAAACCAATACCTAATAAAAATAAAAATATAACTGAAAATAATGCAGTTATTCCAGCTATTATAATATGCATAGTATTTTGGAAGTTTAATGTAGTTTTATCGGGAGATAATGGGAACAGTGCAAATCCTATTAGGGATATGATTGTCATAGCTAATAGAAATATGAATCCTAATTTAGTGATAGAACTATAATTTTCATTAACCGATTCGATTACCATAGCTATTGCAAAAATAACTAAACAAATCCCAAAAATTAAGGTGAAAATTCCAAGTAGTTCTGCATTAGGTGCTCCTACTGCTGTTAAAGAACTTATATCTGTTGTAATTGGATTATATTCTTTCCAAAGAAATTGTCCTAAGAAAACATGAATAAAATAAAAAATTACTCCAATCATTCCAAATGATTTTAATATTTTCAGACTAATAGATTTCTTCATTTTTACACTTTTTTATAATTTGCAGTATATTTTTATTGTATATTTTATAATTTACAATTATATTTTATAATTTTTATAATATATTTTATAATTTTTATTGTATATTTTTATAATTTATGATATATTTTATAATTTTTATAGTATATTTTTATAATTTATAATATATTTTATAATTTTTATTGTATATTTTTATAATTTATAATTATATTTTATAATTTTTTTATATTCCTTATATTTTGTATTTTATAAATTATTTTTTTATATTTTTAATTTAACAATCAACATCAATTCCATATACATTTTTAAGATATAAAATATAATCAAAATCACCATAACAAACAAATATTACTTTTATTTTAGGATTATTAATTTCTTTTATGGTATCTACTGCAATTTTAGATGCTTCTTCCTTTGGATATCCATAAGCTCCTGTACTAATAGATGGAAATGCAATGCTTATGCTTTCTTTATTATTTTCTTTCCTGTATTCTTCGGCTAGTTTCATGGAATTTATATAAGATTTTTTTAACAGTTCAGCTTCTCTGTGATTTCCATCTTTATATATAGGGCCTACTGTATGGATTATTTTATCAGATATATTATATCCTTCGGTTATTTTAGCCTCTCCTGTTTTACATCCGTTTAATTTAGCACACTCTTCTTTTAACTCAGGGCCTGCTTTATAGTGAATAATTCCATCTACTCCTCCCCCACCTAAGAGAGTTTTATTTGCAGCATTAACAATAATATCTACTTTTAAACAAGTAATATCTCCTTTAAATACAATCATATTATCACATATTTTTTATTTTTCCATCAATAACTACATGCCATTGTCCAGGACTACTTGATTTTACTTTACGAGTAGCTAAAATCTCTACTTCCTTATTTTGAGATTTAGCTACTTTTTTTATTCGTTCGGTTCCAGATTCATAGCTATCAGAAAATTCATAGTAGTGTATAATTCCTCCATCATTCAGTAAGGAAATAGCTAAGTCTAAAAAGTCTTTTCCAGTTCCAGGCAAGTTCATGATTATTCTATCGAATTTTATATCTTTTTTTATGAATTTTTCCTTAGCTATTTCATTTATATCTCCTAAAATAGGAGTTATTTTTCCTTTTAGTTTATTGAGTTTAATATTTTCATTCATGTATTTGATAGCTTCTTCATTAATATCAACTGCAAAAATATTTACAATTTTATCTTTAGCTATAATGATTGGAAAGGGACCGATTCCTGCAAACATATCTAAAATAACTTCATTTTCTTTAACTTGTTTACTGACTCTTTTTCTTTCTGTAGCTAAACGTGGAGAAAAATAAACTTTTCTTGTGTCAAGTTTTAATCTTATACCATGTTCTTTATGAATAGTTTCGGTTATTTCATCTCCAGCTATATGTTCTAATTGCCGAGTTCTTGTTATTCCTTCTATAGGGCTTTTTTTCATAAAAATAGCTTTTCTTTTGGTGAAATCAAGTGCAGCATTTCCAATAATATCTTTATACTCTTGAAGGTTTTCAGGAATTTCAAGTATAACAATATCTCCAATAATATCAAATGAAGTTTTCAATTCTTCAATTTCTTCTTCATTTAGTTTTCCTTTAAGATGCTCAGTTAAACTTTGAGGGTCTTTTTTTAATTGCTTCAAATCTTTTTCAACGATTTCTAAATTTAAAGTTTTTACTAAATTATTATTATTTAAATCATTTAGTTTGTTGTTTAGATTTTTTTTGATTTTTTCTATTGTTTCTTCATCTATTTCTTCTTTTATAGGAATATATCCAAAATTATTTTCTGTGAGAATCTTATAATTTCTAGCTATAATTTCTCTTTCCATTAATATTTTACGTAATTCATTTATACTTCCTAATGGAGCTTTTATAGCTAACATATTATCACTTTTTAAAATTTATTTGAAAATTTTGAATATTTAATTATTTTTTCTTTTTAAAATTATATTTTTATTATATTTTTTTCTTTTTAAAATTATATTTTTATTATATTTTTTATTT
>Ga0082212_10002411_pt1 | contig 27218 bp, 20 predicted proteins | sample TergutNt197P3_FD_71548 | JGI IMG/M metagenome (GOLD analysis project Ga0082212, IMG submission 71548) | Neocapritermes taracua P3 segment gut microbial communities from Petit-Saut dam, French Guiana - Nt197 P3 | ecosystem: Host-associated > Arthropoda: Insects > Digestive system > Gut ...
AGGGTCGTCTGAATGTCGAAATTTGCCGTACTCATGGGTTACCCGATTCTAGCAGAACTTGTTGCGTCATGGCATGAGAGTCCGTTTTCGGGGGAGACGTGACGTGACAAACAATGCGCCGCCTTGTTTTTGGCACAGACGTTATGCTTCGGGCTCCGTTCCCCGCGAGATTTCAATCTGCACTTCCAGTAGCCGATTGTTCCGGTATTTTTTCACGTCTTCCGGGACATCATCGGTGTAAAGTTCAGCCGCCTTCGTGCCCGCCCGCTCGCTGTACTTAAAAATGAAACTGTTCCGAAATCGGCAATACTGAGCCAATTCGACCGTCTGCTCGAAATCCGCATCCGTTTCGCCGCAAAAACCTACGATAAAATCACTGGTCATCGTCGCACCGGGAATCGTACCGTAAATCCGGTCGGACATCTCCCGATACTGCGCCGCCGTGTAATGGCGATTCATTCGTTTGAGAATCACGTCCGACCCACTCTGTGCCGGAACATGGAAATGTTTTGATACCTTCGGCAAATCCCGAACGGCTTGAAGCAAATCGTTATCAATGCCGAGCGGATAATTCGTTACAAAATCGATCTGCTCCACACCGGCAATGTCCGAAAGTTGATATAACAAATCGGCAAGCCGTGTCTCTTTAACTCCTTGCCGATACCGATAGGAATTGACCGTTTGTCCGATGAGAGTAATTTTCGTAACCCCTTGAAATGTAATACGTTGCACTTCGTTCACAATGTCCGCTGGAGACCGGCTTTGCTCCGGTCCGCGAACGAACGGTACAATGCAATACGAACAAAACTGATTGCAACCGAACATGATGCGAACCAATGACGGTTGAAAATTTTCGCTCGAAACCAACCGGTCGGGATTGTAAAGACGAAAACTGTCAATCACGTCAGCATGGTTGTGTTCCTTTCGTGGAAGACTTACGCAAACTTTTTTCGGCGAGCGGAAAGAGTTGTCGTCGAGCAGTTGCTCAATCGCTTCTATTAAAACGTCCAATCGACCGGGACCGAGAACGAAATCAACGTGCGGAGCTCGCTGGAAGACCAATTTTTGATCTTTTTGCGCCATGCAGCCGAGTACACCGAGAATACGGTGAGGTTTTTCTTCTTTCCATCCTTTGAGTCGACCGAGGGCACTATAGACTTTGTCTTCGGCATGTTGTCGGACACTGCACGTATTGTAAAGGATAACGTCGGCATCAGCGAGCGTCCCGGCTTGTGCATAACCTGCCTGAAGAAGTGCGGAGCAAGCGAGTTCGCTATCCAACACATTCATTTGGCAGCCGAGAGTTTCGATGTGGAATTTGAAGGACATTTTACTTTTTGTGTTTTTAGGCAAAACAAACACCCTCTTCCATGAGGACTCCCCCAAAATGAAATCATAACAAATTTCAATAGATTTAGAAAGGTTATTGTTTTACGGCTCCTTTGCCGGGCGAAAGCAAACCAGACGTAGGTAGTATAGGGGCATGTCCAAAAATGCTGTCTTGAGTGGGTTGCCGACCGCCGGACGGCAACGTGCGGTACTCCGCACTTGAGTCTAACGTGTTTACCTCCAGTCGGCTCTCGCCGACGCAATCGCCCGACGGTCGATTGCCTACCGCGGGGATTTCACTTTCGAGCGGAAGCCTCATTGTACTACCGGACATGATGCAAAACAAGCAGGCGTTCCTGCGGACGACTTACAACAAACCTTGGAGACAATGTTGATTTCAAGTTTCGTTAGTTTACAATGGGAAAATATCATCAGAGAAGCGAAGAACTACGGAAACGAAGCATGAAAATTTTGTCCATCGGTGAAGCATTATGGGACTTACTCCCTTCGGGACGAAAAGTCGGCGGGGCACCAGCAAATTTTGCGTTTCACTGCATGCAACTTGGTGCAGACGCTCGAGTCCTCTCCAGAGTCGGCAACGATGATCTTGGTAGGGAATTGATCGAATTTTGCCGCTCGCTTGGTCTCTCCACCGAATTCATCGAAATAGATCAGGAAGCACCAACAGGGACGGTCGGAGTCGAGTTATCCGCAGAGGGACAACCAAAATACACAATTTACGAAAACGTCGCATGGGATAAAATTGAAGCAACAGATACCGTTGTTCGGTTTGCACGTACCGTTGATGCCCTCTGTTTTGGCAGTTTGGCAGCGAGAAGAGGGACCACGTTCCATACGATCCGAAAATTGGTTTCCGAAACGAAGCCGTCGGCATTGCGGGTCTTGGATTTGAATCTTCGCGATCCATTCGTTGACTTCAATGTAATCAAATCCCTGCTCGGCCTTGCCAATGTTCTGAAATTGAATGATGACGAATTGGCATGTGTCTCGGTAATGTTTGGAGTTCCAGGAGACACGGCGGAACAACGTGCCGAGTGGTTTATCAATAGTTACGGTTTGAAAACACTCATTCTGACCTGTGGTTCCCAAGGAAGTTGGATATTCGCCGAAGGAAAAAAGCATTTTTGCAGCGGCAACAAGGTCAACGTAGTTGATACGGTCGGAGCAGGAGACGCATTTACCGCAACGGTTGTGGTCGGTTTGCTGTCCGGCTTGCCGATGGACACCATCAACAAGCGAGCCAATGATGTAGCGGCATTTGTCTGCACACAGAACGGAGCGACTCCGCAAATTCGGTTATCTGAAAACGGAGTAGCCACTTTTTCCCAAAATTAGTGTCCTATTCCTTGAATGCTATTGCATAAAGTTTTTTGGCAGTCCTTGAGGACGGTCAACACAGATTTGAAAGCGTCGCCACGGCATCAGGTTCATGGCATGAGCAAAAATCGTCCGGCGGCTCTGTATGACACGCATTGTTTTCGCCTTGACCGGCACGCAAAATCCGATACACTGGAACTTCATGTCCTCCTCCTACGAACAAAACGCGGTCAAGGAGCGTATCCGCGATGCTACCGACATCGTGGAACTCGTGGGACATTACATTCCGCTCAAACGTGCCGGAAGACACTACGTCGGACGTTGCCCTTGGCATGACGATACCCGACCGAGTTTGCAGGTCAATCCCGAACGGCAAACGTTCAAATGCTGGGTCTGCGACATCGGCGGCGATGTCTTCGCCTTCACGATGAAAATCGAAAACGTCGATTTTCGGGAAGCCCTCGAAATCCTTGCCGACCGAGCAGGTATTTCTCCGCCGAAATATCAAAGGGAGACGGGAGACGGCAGACAGCAGACGGCAGCAGACGGGGAAATCACGCGCAAACAACTCTTTCAAGCCGCCGATTGGGTAGCGAAAATCTATCACGAAGCACTGCTCCAATCCGACGAAGCCGATGTGGCACGGGAATATCTGGAAAAACGCAACATCACGATTGAAGCAATCAAAAAATTCAAAATCGGTTATGCCCCTATCAATCAAAATTGGCTTGCAAACAAAGCCCAAAACAAAGCAGAGCGGATCAAAGTGTTGGAGATGCTCGGCAATTTCCGGCAGTCGAAAAGTGCGTCCGGCGATTTAATTACGCAAACTTCTTCCTCTCGCTTCGATTTCTTTCGCGGTCGGCTTATTTTTCCCATTCGAGATGAGCAGGGACGCACCGTTGCGTTTGGCGGACGGTTGATTCCCGACTCGCCGCTCAGTGATGATCCCTGGCACAAAGACCGAAAATACCTGAATTCGCCGGAAACGACGCTCTTTTCCAAGCACAAAGTTTTGTATGGTCTCGATGCCGCCAAACAACGTATCAAGGAAGCCCGCCGGGCGTTGATCGTGGAAGGCTACACCGATTGCATCACCGCTCACGAATTCGGTTTCGGCGAAGCGGTGGCGGTTCTCGGTACGGCACTGGGTCCCGCTCACATCCGATTGCTCGACCGGATGGGAGCGGAAAAAATTATCCTGATGCTCGACGGCGACAAAGCCGGACAGGCAAAAACCGAAAGCAATCAAGTGTTGATTGATTTCATTGCTCAGGGAGCGGACATGGCGGTGCTGACGTTGCCGGAAGGACTCGACCCTTGCGATTTTCTGGAAAAAAACGGTGCAGAGGCTCTCGACGCTCTACTCCAAACGGAGGCGGTCGATGCTCTCGAACATGTCTTTCGGGCAAAGACGCGGAACATTGACTTGAAGAACGACATCATCGGTTCGAGTAGGGCATTGGACTCGATTCTTGAAATCATCGGTCATGCCCCGATTAAGGGAACCAAACCGGACGATCCGATTCGTTTCCGTATTGAAAAGACGTTGCAAAATCTATCCATGCGGTTTCGCATGCCGGAGGAGGAAATCCGCCGCCGGTTGAGGGAAAAACAGCGAAAGACGGCAGACGGCAGACAACTGACAGCAGAAGAAGACGCAAGCGGTGCGGTAGCATCTCCGCTACCGACTCCGATGCCGGACTTCTTGGAGCGGGATATGCTCGAACTGTGGATCATGGATCCAACGGCGATTTACGCATTTTGGGAACATGTGTTGCCGGAACATCTTCGCTCGCCGGTCACGCGGGCAATTTACGATCAGTGTAGCGAATTGATCGATCAGCAGGAAAAACCGGCGACGTTTGACAATTTAATGAATGCGTTTGACGATCCGCAGATGAAGAATTATCTCATTGAATTGGAAGCCTCGGGATATAAAAAGTTTTTTGGCAACGAAGAGGACGAAACAGAGGTGAAGCATGCCGAACGCTGGAAGGAACCGGTGTTCACGGAAAAGAAGGAAAAGTTGGTTGCCGAAATCATATCGGCGTTTGCCCGGCGGGACGCAGATCGAAAGCAACAAGACGAGTTGATCAAACTCCGAAGCGGCGAATTGTCCGATGACGAAAAAACGCAACAATTACTGGAATTGCAACAAAAATTACGCGGGAAAGGTTGACCCGTTGGGAGAGGAAACATTACAAAAACGGATTCGACTGTCGTTCCTCTCCGACGGTCGTTGAGTCGCCGTGTCCCGGATAGAGAATGGTGTTGTCGGGCAACGACAGAATTTTCGACCGGATCATGGGGATTTGGATTGCCGGTTCACTATCAGGAAAATCGCTACGTCCAATGCTTCCCTGAAAAATAACATCACCCGCGAACAGCATCCCTTTGGGGTCGGCGGGGATCCAATATACGACGTGCCCCTTGCTGTGTCCCGGAACATGCCGAACTTCGAGAGAAATTCCCGCCAAGTCCAATTTGTCGCCGTCTTTGAGAAAAATGTCCGCTTGGGGTGTGACCAAACCGAAGCCAAAATCTGCCGAAAGATTTTTTTGAGGGTCGGTCAGTTTTTCCGCATCCAGTTCCCCCACGTAGATTTTGGCGGATTTCCACTCTTCCCGAATGGCGGCAATCCCGCCGATGTGGTCGCCGTGTCCGTGCGTGACCAAGAGGGCAACGGGATTCAGCCCTTTTTTTTCAAAGAATTTCAGAAAATTCTCCGGCTCCAAACCGGGATCAATCACGAAACAGTCCTTTTCGTTTTTTTTGTGGACAACGTATCCGAATTCCCCAAAAGGGGCGGAAAGGACCGGTTTGACGACGATTTCGGCAAATTTCATCAAAATTGCTCTTCCAGTAATCTGGAAAAATTGTTAGTATAGGGAGGGTTTTAGGGCAAAGTATAGCATAAAACCGCCTCAAAGGGGATACGATGGCTGTTTTTCGGAAAAATCGGCGTTTTTTCCCCCTACATTTTGCCGATAACGACGTAGGACGAGTCGGTTCAGAAGGGTTTCAGGAGAATTTTCGGAAAGGGTTACGTAATGATGAAAAAAGCATGGACATTGGTGAGTGGCGTTGTAGTTTGTTGGTTGTTTAGCGGCATTTCGGCATTGTGCCAAACGGCTCCTGAGCCTTCTTCCGCCGCAGAGTCTCCGAAAATAGCCAACGCACCTGTAGTATCGGCAGCGGAACATCCCTTGATGCCGGTTATCCGCTGGGCAGAAAAAGAACGTCCGAACGTCGCTGCTGTTAGGGACTACACTGCTCTTATGCAGAAACAAGAGAATATCAATGGTAAAACGCATGGTACGCAGGTGATGGAAGTCAAAGTCAGGCATCAGCCGTTCAGTGTCTATACCAAATTCCGTTTCCCGCAAGAACTCAATGGTCAGCAGGCGATTTATGTCAAAGGAAAAAACAACGATAAACTGATCGCACACGGAGTCGGTTTACAGAGAAAACTCGGAACACAGAGACTTGATCCCGAAGGAATGATCGCGATGAATGGCAACAAATATCCGATTACGGATATGGGGATTCTCAACCTCATTGACAAACTCTTGGAGGTCGGCTACGCAGACTCCAAGTTCGGCGAGTGTGAGGTTAAATACACCGAAGGGGCTAAATTGAGTGGAAGAGAGTGTACGGTTATTCAGGTCAGCCATCCTGTACCGCGTCAAAATTTCAGGTTCCACGTTGCCCGGATTTTCGTGGACAGAGAATTCAATCTGCCTATTCGATACGAATCTTACGATTGGCCCCGCAAAGAAGGGGAGACACCGACGTTGCTGGAAACGTACACCTACATGAATCTGGAACTCAATGTTGGTCTCACCGATGCGGACTTCGATCCCAAGAATCCCGAATACGCATTTCCATGATGCGATGGAGTCCAACTATAGGGCTTTTGCTTGCAAGAGAAATGCCTGCACTGCATCCTGTTAGGAATGCAAATGGTCATTTTTGTTATTCCAGCTTTCGCCGGAGTGACGGAAAAGAAACGTCCAATTTGTCCCCATTCTCAGTATATTTTCAACACCGAACGAATAATGCATCCCCAGTTTTAGAGGGGACAATGCTCTAGATGAAAACTGCTGACTCTGATTTCACTTCACGACAAAGTTCACCATCTTGCCCGACACGACTATTTTTTTCACCATCGTTTTTCCCGCGAGCCATTCGGCAACCTTTGCGTCGGCAAGAGCAAGTTGCTCCATCGTCGTTTCGTCCGCATCCGCCGCGATGACAATTTTCGACCGTAACTTTCCATTGACCGATACGGGAATTTCCAAGGTTGATTCCTTGATCGCTTCCTCATCGTAATTCGGAAACGGTTCGTAAGCCAACGTGCGGGTATGACCCAAAATCGACCACAACTCTTCGGCAATGTGCGGAGCAAACGGAGACAAAATCAACACGAACTTTTCCATTGCCTCCCGCGGACGAACCTTCTCTTTCAGGAAGAAATTCGTGAACTCCATCATTCGAGCAATTGCCGTATTGAACGACATGTTCCGAATATCCATCGTGATCGACTTGATCGTCTTGTGTAAAATCCGATTCTGCTCCTCCGACAATGCGATGTTTTGCACCTCTGTTGCCGTCTGCTGCCTGCCGTCTGCCGTCTCATCAGACACGTCCACGATCATTCGCCAAACTCTTTCCAAAAAACCCCGCACGCCGCCGACACTTTCCATGGACCAGGGCTTCACCGATTCCAGTGGTCCCATGAACATTTCATAAAGCCGAAGCGAGTCCGCTCCGTGCTGGGCGACCACATCGTCGGGATTGATAACATTGCCGCGACTCTTCGACATTTTTTGACCGTCTTCGCCAAGAATCATTCCTTGATTGACCAACTTTTGAAAAGGTTCCGGTTGCGACACAATGCCGTAATCGTACAAAACCTTGTGCCAAAACCGGGCATAGAGAAGATGTAACACCGCATGCTCCGCTCCGCCGACGTAAAGATCGACTGGCATCCATTGCTTCTCCAACTCGGGATCGACCAACATCTTGTCGTTTTTCGGATCAATGAATCGCAGATAATACCAACATGACCCAGCCCATTGGGGCATCGTGTTCGTTTCCCGCTTGTACTTTTTGCCGTTTCGCTCTACGTAGAGCCAATCATGCGAAGCATGTTCGAGCGGCGGTTCCGGCGAATTGTGTTCGGTATCGAACTGCAACTCTTTCGGCATGTCGAGCGGCAATTCCGAAGCGTCGAGGGCAATCGTTCGTCCCGTCATTTTGCCTTCGCCATCAAGTTCGTGCAGAATCGGAAACGGTTCTCCCCAAAAATGTTGCCGACTGAAAAGCCAATCTCGGAGTTTATAGTTGACCGCCTTGCGACCGAGTCCCATCTGCGCTAAATCCGCCGTGATGCGTTCTTTGAACTCCGCCGTTGGCAGTCCGTCGTATTTGCCGCTGTTCACGGCGATTCCGTCGTCGGTGAACGCTTCATTTTGTTCTTCCTCTTTGTGTTCTTTGTGCCTTTGTGCGAGAACAACATTTACAATCGGCAGTCCGAACTGTTTCGCAAACTCATGATCCCGCGTATCGTGTCCCGGCACTGCCATAATCGCTCCGGTGCCGTAGGAAATCAACACGTAATCCGCAATCCAAATCGGAATCTCTTGACCGTTGACCGGATTGATGGCATACGAACCGGTAAAGACTCCGGTTTTGTCTTTCGCCAAATCGGTGCGGTCAAGATCGCTCTTCGATGCGGCTTGCTCACAGTATTTTTCAACAGCCGATTGTTGTTCGGACGTGGTCAGCCGCTTCACAAAGGGATGTTCCGGGGCAATGACCATGTACGTTGCACCGTAGAGTGTGTCGGGACGAGTCGTGTAAATGCGCAAGACATCGTCGCCAGGCTTGCGGGGAAAACCGGTTTTTTGGCGATTGGTTTTCCATTGCTCAAAGTCAACAGAGCCGCAATCTTTAGATTGCGCTGTTTGTTCACAATCTAAAGATTGCGACTCTGTTCGCACAACGTAAAAATCCACCTCGGCACCGGTGCTGCGTCCGATCCAATTTCTCTGCAATGCTTTGATTCCTTCTGACCAGTCGAGCGTGGCGAGATCGTTTTCGAGTCTGTCGGCATAGGCGGTAATTCGTAGCATCCATTGCCGCAGCGGCATCCGCACGACGGGATGATTGCCCCGCTCGCTGCGCCCCTGAATGACTTCTTCGTTGGCAAGCACTGTTCCCAAAGCGGGACACCAATTCACGGGTGCCTCGATTTGGTATGCCAAGCGGTGATCGTCTTTGTACGCTTCGACATTTTGCACGTCATCGGGAATCGGCAATTCGGCAATTGGTCGTCCTTTTTGTTGTTCGGCATCGAACCAAGTATTGTAGAGCAATAAAAAAATCCATTGCGTCCACTTAAAGTAAGCGGTATCGGTTGTCGAAAGTTCGCGGTTCCAATCGTAAGAGAAGCCGAGCATTTTGAGTTGTCGGCGAAAGTTGTTGATGTTGTTTTCCGTGATGGTGCGGGGATGCGTGCCGGTTTTTTTGGCTTGCTGTTCGGCGGGGAGTCCAAAAGCGTCCCAGCCCATCGGATGCAGAACGGCGGTGCCGTTCATGCGTTCAAATCGGCACACGATGTCGGTGGCGGTATAACCTTCGGGATGTCCGACGTGTAGCCCATTCGCACTGGGATAGGGAAACATATCAAGAACGTATTTCTTTTTGTGAGCGCATCTTTCAAGAGCGGCGGACGCAAGTCCATCGGTTTGAGACGTTTCAAAAGTTTTGTGTGTTTCCCAATAGTTTTGCCACTTGGGTTCGATTTTTGCGGGATCGTACTTCATGTGGTTATTTTACCATAAAAACGAAACCGCACGTCGCTGTTATCGCACCCCAGTAGCGTAGGGGAGTGACCGGATCAACCCAGAGTACCATGCACCTCTCTATTTAGTGGGTCGCTTCTCCTAACTCCTGTTTTATCATTCAAAATAGCCGGGGGTATTGACGCGACGGAAAGAGTACGTTAAACTGTGCCATCGTTTCTGTCAGGTCTTTTCGATCTGCGGAATTTCTGCTTGTTAGCGTCCGGGAACGCTGCCTCTGGCAAGGTCAGAGAACCTAACCTTGAATGATTGATCGTTGTTAATGAAAGCCGGAAGCACAACGAAGTGATGCGACCGGACAAACATGGAGTACCGGCTCAATGTCCGGTTACTGTTCAGCGTTCTGTTCCCGGCTTTCATTTTTTCATTCCCCCTCCCCCCCTTTCACCGACAGGTTAATGACCTGCCGCTCACTTACACTATGTCCGCATTACATGAAAAAATGGCACTCCGGCGTTTGTTACAAGATTTTGTCCAGCAACTCGATGAAACGATTGTCGATCTGATGACGGTCGAAAATAAGGAATCAGTCCCATGCCGATTCGGCGAAGACGGTATTGTCATGTGGCAAGATCGGCAACACGTCTTCAACCCCAGCACGTATATGTTACTGAAACAGTTGTTTGATGCGCCGAACATGACGCTTTCCAAAGAAGACGTTCGGCAAGATGTTTTGAATGATGACGATGCCAGCGAAGGGAGCATTCGGCAGTGTATTTTGGAGGCACGCAAAGAACTCCGCCGCTGTCAGTTTCCCTATCGAATTGAAACGATTGTCCGAAAAGGCTATCGCTTGGTCGCCGAGTGAGTGGACGCAACCGCTCTACTACCTGCCGAGAAATTTCCGATCCAGGATTTCGATAATCTACCACAGTTGCCATTGCTACTGGGTATTTTGCCAAAATTTTCCATACACTTCGTTTGGAAAAACGTAGTCTATGCAGGACGGAATCGGCATCCATGATGTTAAAAGAACAAGAATAGGAAAAATGGGAAAGTTTTTCACTCAAAAACACTACATTTTCTTTGAAAAAATATCCTTTTTTCACACAAAACACTTGCATGCCCGGTTTGCCAAACTATAATCAGCCGTTATAATCGTTACAATCGTTATAAGTTAACAAAACCAATTTGGAGAAAACTACTATGAGAACCAGAAACCATCGACTTTTAGCCAATGATACAGCGAGCAGATTCTTCCTGATACTATTGTTTTTCGTCACTATGTCAATGTTCGCTCCAGCACAGCAACGCTACACGGTGAACCGTCCGGTAACCGCGCCACCCCCGACATTAAAGGAAAATTTGCCGGAATATGTTCCCCAGCGTACCATCTCTATCCCGTGGGAAACCAATTATGAGTATGCTATGCGGTCTGCAAAATATTCAACACGATTCCTTTTGATCTATCTCTATGCGGACAGCGATCAGGACATTCCCGAAGCGTTGGCTTCCATGCCAGTCATTCCCGCCTGCCGGGAATTCGAGACCATTGTTCTGGACGACGGTTTTGTCCGTTCAGGACTCGACAAGTACGTATTGCTAAAATTGCCGATGGACGCAGAAATTACCGATGAAGACGGCATGAAAAAGCCCCTTTACTCCCTACCGGGATTTGAGCACATGGCTGATCATCCTGGATTGGTTGTCATTGATTTTGCCCATCGGGATGCACCTTATTACGGCGAAGTCGTCGGAATTTTACCTTTCATGCGTGGGGAATGCCCCACGACTTCGCAGACGGAAACGTTTTTGAACTTACCGCCGGGAACCCTGACCCAGCGGACATTGACGTATGCCGTCCGCATTCATCCCGATCAACCGTTGAGCAGCGATGGTGAGCCGCTCCCTATTGTGGTTCAAGAAGCGACGGCGCATGCCCTGTACCAGGCGGAGCGTGGTGTGTTGGGACATCAGAATTATGGAGAGCGGTGTTATCGGGTCAAAGAGGTATTGGGCGGCGGGAGTCCTTCGGAAATTTGTGCCCAAAGTCTAAGTGGTTTAAGTCTGTATGAGGGTGCCATTGCATCCATGCGGCTTTGGCGGCATTCTGGCGCACACTGGTCGATTTGCAGGAAAAGCCAAACCTACTATGGTTATGATATGGCACGCGGCAAAAATGGTTGCTGGTATGCGGTCGGTTTCTTCATCAATTAGCCCGTGTACACGATTTCTGACAATGGGGTATAATGTGTGTGGAGTTGGTTTTTCACCGACTTGGACTACTCACCCACTACATTTCGTTTGATGGAATACCCCTTCGATTATGCCGCCGTTAACATTGACACACCGTACTACATCATTGATAGGGCGGCACTTCGCAGGAATATGGAAATTCACGCCGATGTACAACGGCGCACCGGGTGCAAAATCCTGCTGGCAATGAAGGCATTTTCGACGTGGAGCGTCTTCCGTGATATGGCTCCCTATCTCGCCGGTGTTTCTGCCAGTAGTACCAACGAAGTCTTTCTCGGAAAAGAAGAATTCGGCAAAATCATCCAAATGTATTCGCCGGCTTACTCCGAACCAGAACTCGAAGCCGTATTGCCGCTCATCGACTACCTCATTTTCAATTCTGCCAACCAGTATGAGCGGTTCCGGCACCTTATCAAGCAGAGCGACCGAAAAATCCGTTGCGGCTATCGAATCAATCCCGAATACTCCGAAGTACAGATGGAAATTTACAATCCCTGTACGAACCGGTCCCGATTCGGAATGCGTGCCGAAGTCTTGCAGGAAGTTTCGATGCGAGGAATAGACGGACTCCATTTCCATACGATGTGCCAACAAGGATCGGACGTGCTCTTTCGAACGTTGGAACTCGTCGAAGAGCGGTTTGAAAAATTTCTGCACAAAATCAACTGGATCAACTTCGGCGGCGGACATCACATTACCCGGCGTGGTTACGACATTGACGGTCTCTGCGACATCATCAATGATTTCAAAGAAAAATATGATTTGGATGTGTTTCTTGAACCGGGAGAGTCGCATATTTTGAACACGGGCTACCTCGTGTCCACGGTGTTGGACGTGATTGAGAATCCGACGAGTATTGATGTGGCAATTCTCGATACGTCGGCATCGGCACACATGCCGGATGTGATCGAAATGCCCTACACGCCGGAGATACAGAAAGCCCGACGCGTCTTGGAATCAGCCGATGCTGACATGCCGCTTGAGGAGGGACGGTACAAATACATTGTCGGCAGCAAAACGTGTTTGTCCGGCGACATTATCGGCGAATATCTTTTCAAAAAACCGTTGAAAGTTGGGGAACGCGTTGTGTTTGCGGACATGTCTCAGTACACGATGTGCAAGAACACGATGTTCAACGGTTTGCGACTACCGAGCATTGTCACATGCGACAGTGACACGCCGGACGGCAATATACAGATTGTCCGTGAGTTTCGCTACGAAGATTTTAAGGGGCGACTGTCCTAGAAGCCGGACCCATTACAAACCATCCACCAACGCCGTCCACCGCTCCAGGCAACATCTTGACCAACGCAAAAACCTATTATACAATAGCCTGTGTTCATTTTCGAAGAAGTTTTATTGAGGAGTTAGCACTATGGGAAAAATTTTACTGGGAATCAACATGGAATATGTCCGCCACGAGGACAAGCCCTTTGAATGGGGCGTTGAAAAGGCGGCGGAACTCGGCTTTCAATTTATTGAACCGATGGTTCATTGGGGACGCGAATTACTCAGCGAGGCGGGATACTTTCACAGTGTTTCCATGTGGGACGACCCAATGAGAATCCGCAGGGCTTGTGAACAATACAAAGTCAAACCCTCTGCTCTGTCGGGACACTGCCCGCTCTGCAAGCCGGACGCTTCGGCAGATTACCTCAAACAGGCGGTTCGCTTTGCCGCAGAATGCGGAGCACCCGTCGTCTGTACCGACGAAGGTCCCAAACAACCGTGGTCCACACAGGATGAAGACTTTGCGTACATGAAGTACGTCCTCAAAGAAGCCTCGCTTGTTGCCGAACCGCGAGGAATCAAGATCGGAATCGAACCGCACCAGCAATACACGGTCAAACCTGACCTGTACGACAAGATCATTGCCCTGGCAGGTTCGTCTGCCGTTGGTGCGAATTTCGACACAGGCAATTCCTACCTTGCGGGACAAGACCCTTATGCTTGGCTCGAAAAGGTCAAGGGAAAACTCGTCCATCTGCACGCCAAGGATATTTCCATTCAACAGTCCGATGCCGAACGCGGTACGGTAACGGGCACGCCAGTCGGTTGTGCGTGCGGCGACGGGGTCATCGACTGGGCAAAGGTCATTGCAATCTGCAAGTCGATCCCGCAGGATGTTGTTTTCAGTGTCGAATGTGGCACTGTCGAACAAGCAGCACGAAGCCTCAAACACCTGAAATCACTGATTTAGTACATATTAAAGTTGGGTATTGTTCGTTTGGTATATGATGTAGTATAGTACCGTCATTCCTGCGAACGCAGGAATCCAGACAAAAGACTTGAACCCTGTTTTTCTAGACTCCCGCCTTCGCGGGAGTGACGGGAAAATCAAACTTGTCGACGGACTGCTCTGCCCCCTACTCAAAGAAGTGAATCTTGTAAATCCCGACAAAAATACTATACTGGAACACAGCGTGTACTTGTGTTTTCTGGTCGCCAGAATCCAGTTTTCTCCCAATGATCCAAACCGAAGACCTCACGAAACAGTACGGCACCTTGTTTGCCGTGAAGGATTTGAAACTCGATCTCAAGACAGGCGATCTGTTCGGTTTCATCGGTCCGAACGGCTCCGGCAAAACGACAACGATGAAAATCCTTGCCACCCTTTTGCAACCAACCTACGGTGAAGCATACGTATGCAACATGTCGATCTACACCAAGCCGAAGGAAATCCGGCGGTTGATCGGGTACATGCCGGACTTCTTCGGTGTCTATGATGACATGAAAGTGATCGAATACCTCGAATTCTTTGCGGCAGCATATCGAATTCGCGGTGAAAAACGGAAAAAAGTTTGCGACGAAATGCTCGATCTCGTTGATCTCGGATACAAGCGGGATGCACTCGCAACCAGTTTGTCGCGGGGAATGACGCAACGACTCGGTTTGGCACGGGTGCTACTTCACGACCCGCAGGTGTTGCTCTTGGACGAACCGGCAAGCGGACTTGACCCAAGAGCACGAATCGAGATGCGGGAATTGCTCAAGCGGCTCGGAGGACGAGGCAAAACGATTATGGTCTCATCGCACATCTTGCCGGAACTTGCCGACATTTGCAACAAGGTCGGAATTATTGAACGCGGCGAACTGCTCATCAATGCGGATGTCGCCGAAGTGATGCGGAAGGTGCGGGACCACTTGGTCATTCACATTGAACTTGCCGAACGAATGGAGGATGCCGCCAAACTATTGGAACAGCACTCGTCGGTCAATCATGTGGAGATGATGATGGTTTCCGGCAAACAACACCTTCGGGTCTCGCTCAACAAAGATCAGGGGCTCGACGATTACAGCGATTTGCCGACGCTTTTGGTGCAACACGGTTTCAAAATCCGGTCGTTCAAGGAGGACGAAATCAATCTTGAAACGGCATTTATGACATTGACAAAGGGAATGACTGCGTAAAATCGTCCCATGTGTTTGAGGGAGAATTAGTAAGCCTCAAAAAAACGGTGGTCGGTTCCCCCGCTACCGATGGTAAATTTGACCGGACGGAAACACTTTGGGCAACACCCTTCGTAGGCGGTCCCCTCTTTGTTGACGTAAATTCTTATGTAAATGCCGCAACAGTTAAACTTTACGCCGATGAATTTTCGCTTGTCCTTCTCCGACGTGGGCGGTTCCACTGGCATCGGCGGCGGAGTCGGATCACTGAAAGCATCAAACATATACTCTCATTATCCCGTTTCACCGCCAAAACGCAAGCGTCGTGCAAATCGACTGCAAGTTTTAGGCGGTCCGCAAACAAATTTTCTGTCTGAGGTAACCAAGGTAAAAAGTCGACCGCCGAGCGGCTTCGCGCGGTACTCCGCACTTGAGTCCAATGGGCTCGCCTCCAGTCGGCTATCACCGACGTACTCGCACGACGGTCGAATGCCTATCTTTGCTAACCCAATTGAAACTTGCAGTCAGACTGGGACTTTATTCCCCTCACGTTTTTGGTAGAATACCAGAAGAACTTTTGAGGTTTTCATACTAGTTCTACTAAACAAGGATTCGCAATGAGTATCATGGTGGAAGAGACAATTTTTTTTCCTGTAAGCGACGCGGCGAAACCCCTTTTCGTCGGTATGAATTTTGGCGGGGCATATCTCAAAATCGGTATCATCGACAACGAAGGACGAACGGTTTCCTTTTTTGCAACGCCGCACCGAGGAGAACAGGGACCCGATGAGGCTATGAAACATACCGCTCAAGCCTTGCAAGAAGCACTCGAAAAAACAGAGACCAAGTTGTCTGCGATTGCCGCAGCAGGTTATAGTTTTCCCGGTGCACTCGACCCGAAGTCCGAACAGATGCACCGTCCGCCGAATTTTCCCGACTGGCAAGGCTATCCGATTGTCGCCAGGTTGGCGGAATACACCGGTTTGAAATCGGTAACGTTCAGCAACAATGCCAATGCGGCGGCTTACGCCGAATACTGGGTAGGTGCCTCCAAAGGGTCGCAAAGTTCCTGCCTGTTGTTGCTCGATACGGGGATCGGTTGTGGAATCATCGTGGAGGGGCGTGAAATCAAGGGTGCGAACGGATTCGGCGGAGAGTTCGGACACATGATCGTTGATCCTTCCCCCGGCGCACGATGGTGCGGTTGCCTGCAACAAGGATGTTTGGAAGCCTATTGCAGTTCTTTGGCGGTTGCCCGGCGTACCAAAGAGTTGATGGAGGTCGGACATCCGACATCTCTGAAAGATCGAATTACGCCGCAAGATGAACTCATCGGGATCGCCAGAAAGGTTTATGAGGAGGCGGACAAAGGGGATGAACTGGCAATGCACATTATTATGGACACTGCCCGATTTTTGGGACTCGGTATTGTCACGTTGTTGCACACAGTTGACCCTGAATGTGTTTTGATCGGCGGCGAAATGATGTTTGGCGGCAAAGGTTCCAACATAGGTGATATGTTTCTTGCCAAAGTTCGTGAAGTGGTTGAACGCCGGGCAATCCGAGGATTGGGACAGAACCTCAAACTGGACTTTGCGGCATTGGGTCCCTTTGCCAGTATGATCGGAGCCGCCGGACTTGCTCGAGAAGAAGCCTCGCTTTTCTCCGTCGTGGAGGAATAACCAATCGGAGCGATTGTGGTTCGTTGATTAGGTAACCCCCATTTCATGAAATATCGATATGCGAACATTCATCGTCCTGGCAACTCTATTCCTTTTTTCTGCTCCGCTCCATGCTGAAACCCTGCAGAAACCGGCGGCAAACAAGGAACGGATCGTCAACACGGTGCGGTTTTTGAGTGAAGAAAATTCTCCCCGCTCCGCCATACGAACGAACAAAGAGAAAACGATCCACTATATTGCCAAGTCTCTCTCGGCGGCAGGACTCGAAGTTACCCACGATGAATTTGAGACAGCATTTCATGAAGATACGTTTACCAATATTCATGCTTTGAAAAAGGGTAAAACAAACAAGCGGATCGTGATCGGAGCCCACTATGATATTGTGCCTGAATCACCGGGTGCCGACGATAATGCCAGCGGCGTTGCCGTTCTCCTAGAACTGGCATTTATGTTGAAAGAGATATCTCAACTGAACTGCGATGTCGAATTCGTCTCCTACGATGCCGAGGAGTTGGGTTTGCTTGGAAGCCGGTTTCATGCGAAACAACTCAAAGAGCAAAAAATAGACATTGTTTGTATGCTTGCGATGGACTTGGTCGGCTACTATTCCGATAAGGAAAATTCGCAAGGGTATCCTGTCCCTGGGATGAGTTTGCTCTATGGAACGAAAGGAAATTTTTTGACCATGATCGGCAGGGCAGAGGATACAAAATTACTCGCCGATGCCCAAAAGGTATGGCAGGAGGCAACAACACTCAGGGTTCTGTCCCTGCCTACTCCGAAGGGATTGGACTTGCTATTATCGCGTTCCGATCACGCTCCGTTTTGGTGGGCGGGCTATCCAGCGTTGTTTTTTACGGATACTGCCGATTTCCGTAACAAGAACTATCATGAAAAAACCGACACATGGAACACGTTGGACTACGACCGTCTGGCACAGGTTCCTATCGGGCTTTATCATGTGGTTTTGATGATTGATATGCACTAGCGTCTCATGAATTGGTTTGGAATGGCATTACTCACATCGCCATAAGGCTTTTGCCGGAAAATTACCTTGTGGTGATTGCCGACCGCCGGTCGGCAACGTGCGGTCAAAATGTTGCCCCCTCTCCCTCCGGGAGGAGGGGACGTTATTTTAGTCGGCTATTGCCGACGCAATCGACCAGCGGTAGAAATGGCAACCTATTTTAACAACATGTTGGCAGACTGGGTCTCTAAAATTACCCTTGCAGGAATTGTCGAAAATTCGTACCATGCCCCCGATGCGAACCAAAGCGACAGTACTCAGTTTTTTTCTCGTCTTTTCCCTGTATCTTGTGTACGGCTGGGTACTCGTTCCACTCGTGTTGCCGAATCGAAGCGTCGAGAATAACCCATCGACCGATTCTTTTGCACGCAACAATGTTACCCGCGAGGAAATCGAACCCTACCTCTCTCTTTTTCCCGAAGACGGTTGGGAACGTGATTCCAATAAAGAAATCCATTTATTGCAATTCGGACAAACCATCGTTCTCTTCGGTAAAGATACGAACAAAGGCAAAAGTTTGGAATTGGAACCATGCACCATTCTGATGCTGCCCAACGACCTCCCTGATTACTACGGCGAGGAAGAATTCAAAGAAAAAATGCGTCAATCCGTGGTGGTACGAACGCCCGGAAAGGCAGAAATCACGTTCGATAAGGATTTCGATGTCAGCAAAATGCCATTGCCGAACGTCACCGGCGGTCGCCTCTGGGGAAAAGTAACCATCAAAAGTTGCATTGACAACTCCGGTCAGCAAAACGACTTCTCTCTGGAGACGGAAAACGTTGAAATCAAGGATGAATCTGGCGTAATGAGCATTGTAACCAAAAAAGATGTTCGCTTTACATTCGGTCCTCACTCTGGGGTCGGCACCGATCTTACGTTGAACATCGCACAGTCCGATCCGGCGAAACCGCAAACAAGCAACGAGGTGAACAGTGCTGAATTCCAAAAAATTAAATGGCTCAAATTCGTGTTTCCAGAGGAAAACTCTGCCAACGTGACAACGATGGATGTTGCCTGCCAAGGTAATTTTAAGTTCACCACAAATCCTGTTGAACAAGGTTGGACGGCAAGTTTTTTCCAAAATGTTGTAATGTCACGCAACAATCCCGACAAAACCATCGATCAACTCACCGCCCATGAAGTTCATCTAACGTTGCAGCCGAAAGAGCATGTTGCCACTGTTAAAACGTCGCAATTCGACCGTCTTGAACCCGTGATCTTCGTTGCTTGGGGCAAACCGGGAGAAAATGCTCAACCGGCGATTCCCGCCCGTCTTTCGGTCAAACATGGCGGCAATGTCACGCTCGTCGGCGATGAGATATTCTACAATTTGCGGGAAAATCGTCTGTCGCTATCCACGAATCCGAACACCGCAGTAGCGTCGCCGGTCGTTGAAATCATTGTTGCAGACCAATACGCGATCACAAATGAACAGTGCATTGAATATACGCTTGGGCAAAACGGTGCCTTCGGAAAATTTGCCGCTAAAGGTAAAGGTGGCATGACGGGAAAAGTCGGCGAAGGAGCGTCAGCAAAGGAAATTTCGCTGGTTTGGAATGAAATGCGGATGGCACCGAGCCCTGCCATGAAGGATCAAATCGTGTTGATTTTGGACAATGGCATCTCCGCCAAAATGACCGGATTCGGTACGATGACGGCGAATCAACTCGAACTACATTACAATTTTGTTCCAGCGGGCAATCAAAAGAGCAACGTGATGTTGGATCATGCCGTTGTCAAGGACAATGTTCTATTCGAGAGCACCACCGGAACGTGCCGGGTGAAGCAGCAACTCAACATATTCTTTACGAACGTCGGTTCTGATGGCAAGACTCTCCATTCCCGATGGATGCCGCAAATACTTACGGAAGGACCACCTACGGTGCCGGGAATGGAAATATCAGCCATCCAGCAACCGATTCAGCAGGTTCAGTATTTGCAACCGCTCTCTCCGACGCAACCGGTGCCGCTTTATACGCCTTCCGCCGCTCCGATTGCCGCTCCGGTTCGCAATCCCCATTCGCTGCCGTCTGCCGCCGCACCTGCCCCGAAAGGGTCGGTGGAGACGCAAAACCTGTTGGGAATCAAGTCTTCTCCCGGCGGAGGAAAGTTTGATATGGTCGCCGACTTGATGAAAATGCGAATCACGATGCAAAATGGACTCTCCTCCGCAAAGGATGTCGTTTTTGAAGGAAACGTACGACTCAAAGAAACCGCACCGGGAAGTGCAGCGAATGGGGCAGTCGAAATTGTGGGGGATACCGTCAGAATTTGGAACCCTGCCGATCCAGATACTGCCATCGAGATCGCTGGACAGGCAAGCACAAGCGATGCAATTTTCAAAGGCAAGGGGGTGGAACTCCGTGCTAAAGAACTCAACATTTCCAAAGCGGACAACAAGTTCTGGTCGCCGGGACCGGGACGATTGGTTGCCGATACCGCTCAAATCAAAACGCCGGGCATCCCAGCAGGCAATGCAAATGCCAACAACAACAAATTGGTGGTCGAGTGGAACAAAGAAATGCGATGCGACGGACAGGTTCTTCAATTTATCGGAATGCAGGACAGAAATGGTAATCGAGTCAAGGTTTTATACCAAACGACAACCATGTGGTGCAACGAGATGCAGATGACGTTAAATCGGAAGGTGATGTTTTTTGACGATCAATCTCCTGTCGAACCCAAGGCGGTACAAATCCAGTGTGTTCACGATGTCCACATGCAAAATCGGCAACTTGATGCCGCCGGAAAACAAAAGTCGATAAACAAAGCCACGGTGGCGAAAGTGCAATACGAAGTGGAAAGAGATTATTTTAGGGCGCAAGGACCCGGCGAATTGAACTCGATATTTCTCGGTTCGGCTCAGGGATTCGATGGAGTCAATACGCAGCGCAATCCAGCCGGTGCTCAGAGCGAAACGTTAAACTACATGGCTGTCTGGTTTTCCGATTCGATGCAAGGCACCCTGCTGGGCAATAGCAAAAATGTGGACATACAGGGACGCAGGATTGAAGTGGCGTACTATCCGGCAACAGGGTGGGAGGACGTGATTGGCATTGAAAATTTAGCGGCGGCAAGACAGAAAGGGTACACGTTGGAGTGTGATCGCCTGCGGATCGAAGAAATGCCGGTGCCCTCAAATCCATCCCAAAGTTCGATGGAACTCACAGCATCGGAAACCGCCGTCGTGGAAGGAAGCGGAATTTACGGAAGGGCAAAAACGATCAAGTATAATCAGGCGAAGGAAATTGTCAGTCTGGACGGAAACGCAACCATTCAGGTAAAGGCACAGGGACAGTCGTTGCAACAGGGATCAGTCGAGTCCATTCGATACAACATCAAAACACGGAGCGTCGAACTGATTCAAGCAGGAGGCATGAACATCAATTGATCATACGGCGTACCCATTTTTTCTCTGGAAAAAATTGCGGACAAAATGTCGTCTTCTCCCCCTCTGATATTGACATTCCCGCGAGTCATTCCCAATCTTGACCTTCGGTGAAAAACAGTGTACACTGAAAATGTGAATTCACATTGATCGTTGTCCCAAAATCACGAGGGAAATTATTATGAGAAAAGTATCACTCCCCTTTGCGTTTTTGTTGTTCATTCTCTACAGTGCATACAGTGGGACGGTTTCAACAGCGGCTGAAAGTGCAGTAGAGGGAATAATGTTCGAAGACCCGCTCCACAAAAAACTCAAAGACGGCTGGTCTTGGCTCCGAGAAAGTTCCGATGATTGGCGGATGACCGACAAGGGTTTGGAAATCAGAATGGAGCCATTGGCAGGGGACGATACGAGGAACATTCTCTTTCGTAAGCCGCCGAAAGAAAACGAGGGACCCTTCGACGTAGCGGTCGAAGTCCAAGCACTGCAACCCTACACCAATCAATATCAGCAGGCAGGACTATATTGGATGCAGGACGGCAAACTCAAATTCAAATTCGTTTTGGAACGGATTGATGGCGAACTCTACGTTTTTCCGGGGAAAAAGCCGATGAAAACAGAACACGTCGTGCTTCGCCTGCGTATCAACGGCACTCAAGTCGTCGGTGAATACCAACCGGAAGCAACCGGTGAATTTCTCGAAGCCTTTGAAATACAGTTGCCGGATAGGAACGACGAAACAGACCAAATCTCGCTCCAATGCTGGCAAGGTCCCGCCGATGCGAAACATTGGATACGATTTCAGAAGTTTACAATCAAAAAACCAAGATAGCCGTTTCGAGAATCCCCGAAACGACACCCTTTAACCCCTTTTTCAAAGGAGAACCCTCATGGCGAATTCGGACAAAAAGTACAAAGTGGCAATTATCGGACTCGGTTTCGGAGCGGAATTCATTCCGATTTATCAAAACCATCCTTTCGGCAGTATCCATGCGGTTTGTCAACGCAACGAGACGAGTCTGAAAAAAATCGGAGAAACCTTCGGCATCCAAAAACTCTATACGAAGTATGAGGATGTCCTGAAAGACCCAGAAGTCGATTTCGTCCACATCAACACACCGATTCCCGACCACGCTTGGATGTCGATGGCGGCACTCAAAGCCGGGAAGCACGTCATGTGTACTGTTCCGATGGCAACAACCATTGACGAGTGCCGACAGATTGTCGAACTGGTCAAACAAACCGGCTTAAAATACATGATGGCGGAAACGGTCGTCTATTCCCGCGAGTTCCTTTTTATCAGGGAACTTTACCGAAAGGGGGAACTGGGGGAAATCCAGTACATGCAGGCATCGCATCCGCAGGATATGGACGGTTGGCCCGAATATTGGGAGCGGATGATTCCCATGCACTACGCAACCCATGTGGTGAGTCCGGTATTGGGCATTCTTGATGGGCGAGCAGAATACGTCTCTTGCTTCGGCTCCGGCAAGGTGCGGGACGACATTGCACAAAAATCGGGCAATCGCTTTGCCGTGGAGTCGTGCCATCTCAAAATCAAGGATTCCGACGTTGCCGCTCACATTTGGCGTTTTCTTTACGATACTGCCCGGCAGTACCGGGAAAGTTTCGATGTCTATGGCACCATGAAAAGTTTTGAATGGACATTGGTCGAAAACGAAGAACACATTATTCATACGGCAAAAAAACCGGAACCGGAAATTCCGTCGCGAGTGAGTGTCCCGGATTACGCTCATCTGTTGCCGGAGCCGATTCGCCGATTTACGCAGTCGATTCACGATGCTGATCATCTTTCCTTCATCCAGGGAGGCGGGCATGGCGGTTCGCATCCGCACATGGTCAACGAGTTTTTATCGGCACTCCATGAAAACCGCGATCCGTGGCCCAACGCTGTCCGATCTGCCAACTGGACGTGTGTAGGAATTTGTGCTCATGAATCTGCCCTTGCCGGTGGAGAAAAAATCATGCTCCCGCCCTGGAGTCTCGACTGAAAATTGCCCAAGAGAGTATCAAACCGTTTTGCGTTTATGTCATGTCGTTTCGCATTGCTCCTGTTTTGTTGCTGTTTGATTTTCGGTTGCGGAAGTTCCAAACCGTATGTGGTTCAGGCAGTTGTTACGCTTGACGACAAGCCTTTTGCGGAGGCAAAAGTCACGTTGATCTCGATTCGGGATGAGAGTCTGTCTGCCTCTGGTATGACCGATGCGGAAGGCAAGGTAACATTCAAAACGGAAGAGGTGGAGGGGGTGCTTGCAGGCACGTATATCGTGATTGTTTCTAAAACGGTCGAAGAAAAAAAGTTATCCAACAGTGAAATACGTGCGCTTGCCGAGGTGGGAATTCGATACAGACCGCAAATGATTGAATTTGCTCCCAAGAAATATACGCAGCGTGAAACCTCTGATCTCAATATGAAAGTCGGGTATTGGTCTTCCAAAGAATTTACATTTGATCTTCGTTCGAGCAACCCTTAACGGGATTGACTTGATCTGAATATTACGGAGAAAGACCGTCTGGAGACTGTCAGGATTCCGGCTTACGCCGGAATGACGCTGTTTATGCAAATTTGTTGACGGAGTGCCCATAGCCTAACTTGCGAAAAGTCACCTCTTTTTTTCTACAACTTATTCAGTATAATGATACTGTGTTTGTCGGCGCAGGGTTAAGGATATTCATGCCGTTTCGACTCTATTTTTTTGGAATCATTGCGTTTATCGTCGTCGTTGGTGTTTTTTTTCTGGGGGTAGCGTTTGTACCTGCACAAACCACGACCGACTTTGCGCCGTGGAAAGATGCTAAAAACGCCGAAAACATTCCTGACTGGGTGCGTCTCATGCTGACTCGGGATTTCCGAAACGTAACCGGCACAGACCGTGATGAATTGCTCGCCAATACCCTAGAAGCACTCGTCGAGATCATATCTGATCCCAATGTCGTTCCCGCTACGCGCTACAATGCGATTCTTGCCGCCGGACAACTGGAAGTCAGTCCGGGAAACCCGTCCACTGCGTATCCCGCCGCTCTGGAATACCTTGCCAATGTTTATCAACGGGCAGATGCGCCCTATTACCTTAAATATGGTGCATTACTCGGAATCGTTCGGCACGCTCTACTGGGCATTGATCCCGCTTATCGTGACAAGGTAGTTGTTCTGCTTCTCGAAACGGCAGCGATGGAATTTGTAGCGGGGCATGCCGACATGCTCGAACCGGCAACGTGGAACTGGTTCCGGCAAACAGCACTCGACGGACTTTCTGCGGTAAAAACCACCGGCATGGACGGAATAGTCGTCTCGGAACTACTCCACGTCATCAACCGTCAATCTCAAAAACTTGAATCACTGTTTGACGGTCAGGACATATTCCTTCGTGAAACATGGAAACAGACGTGCGAGACCATCGAATTGGCATCCAAAGTTGCCAAGACGCTCGGCGATCTGGATTATCAACCGGCATCGGACGTGGATGCACAAGAAATGACCGATTCGTTCATCAGATTGACCAAAGTGGTCTGTGATGTCATGCACAAAATGGCGGCAGATTTCATTGAGTTGGAAAAAACGACTCCCGATCCGGCGATTTTGAGTGAGCGGATCGTCGTGAACATAAAAATATGTACCCAAAGTGTGGTTTGGGGAATTCGGAGCGGTTTTCTCACAACGAGTAAATCCGGCGAAAATTCTTTCTACGCATCGTTGAAAAGCGATGATCCGTCGCTAAAACGGCTGGATGTTCTCATGTCAGAAATCGTGGAACTGTCAAATTTTTTTGACGAAGGGGACAAGGCAAAGCGAACAATCGCGATCCCCAATATGCCGAAGGCGTTTAAGTTCGACATTCTTGAACTTCGGGACTTTTTGAAAAAATGTTCGGATGCCCTGATGAAGATTCAAGGACACCTCTAAAAACCCCCCTCTGCGCCCTTTGCGAATTTCTTTGCGTTCTCTGCGGTAAAATTTTAACCGCAAAGGGTTACGCAAAGAAGAAAACAATCCCAAAATGTTAACTCATGGAGTTTTTAGAAGTTCCCTTATAGTTTACGAAGTGAAACCTTTTTGACCATGATTTCTCCTCCGCCTTCGACACACAGGCGAAAATCGGCATTGTTGGCACGATTTTCAAATCGCGGTTCCGGCAATCGGAAAACGGCTATGTTCCAACCCTCTTTTTGTTCCACTTTCGCCGGCTTCGTTCCCCGAAATGCCTGTTCCAGTCCCTTGAGGTCAGGATGGTACGAATCGTAATGCACGGCGAACGAATCGGGGGCGGCATTGACTCCGAGTCGATAGACGACCGTCAATTCTACCGCATCCACCTGTTCAAACAAAAACGTTGGATCAACGTCAAAATAGAAAAATCGTGAATGGGGATTACCGGCAATCGTTTTGGGAATGGTTGTCCATGCTTTCGTTTTACCACCATTATCATCGACTTCTATTACATTGATCGGACCGTCACCGGGCGCAGCAAAATTGACGGCGACAATGCCATGTTCCGAATCGGGCGTTGCGGAAGGTTCGGGATATTTTGGAGCAACAGAAATCGTTAGGATTCGTTCCCGTGCATGAAACTTCTTCGCAAATTGTTTCGTTAATTCCAGATAAAGTGTTCCATACTCTTTCGACTCGCCGATGTCGGTTCCTTCATGAAATTCGTTCCATGTTTCCAAGTGGATGAGAAATGGACGTGTTTTGATATTCATTTTCAACAGCCGTTCCCAGCCCAGTTTATAAAAATCGCCGTTGTCCCGTGTTCGGACAAGCGGAGTTCGACCGGGAACAGCACTGTGATCATAGCCGGGACCGATGGCTGCTGCGTCGAGGACGATGAACGTGAGAGCCGCTCCCCATTGATAAACGGAATCAGCATCGCCGGGCCATTCCGCTGCTTTGACAATGTAAAGATCGCTACCGAAATCTTTTTTGAACATCGCACGAACCGCCGGAAACAACGAGTCGTCCACGTTTTTTGCAAATGCGGACGCATAGAGAAACACGAGGGGTTTGCCGTCGATGGTTGCCCGATGTTTCGGCGGCACCATAGAAAAAAAGTTTCGGATCGTTGCGTAAAACCAACGTTTTCCTGCGTCTGTTGTCAAGTCCACATGATATTTTTTGGCGTTGTTATCAAGGGTGCTGGTGTCATAAAACATGCCAAGTGTCGGTGCCTTACCTCCGCCAGCGACGATGGCATCGAGTGCTGCAATCATGGGAGGAACTCCTTCGTCACTGAAACGAAAATTGTCCGGTTGCGGAGTTGTCGGCGATCCCCAATAAACTGGAATGGCAACATCGATTCCCGCTTCGGTCATTTGGCGAAACTGTTTTTCATGCCAACGCGGATTCTTCCAACTCATTCCTTCGGTTGTTACCGGATGAGTCGTCAACGCATCGCTGCCGTCATGATTGAGGAGATGCGATTTTGAATCAATGTCATACCAATAAAAATAGGACGTTGAAATGATGGGAGTCCCTGTTTGAAAGGGATGCCGGCTTGTTTCTCCCGGCTTGGCAGCGAAAAACGTTCCCGGTGCTGGTGCCGGTTGAAAATCGTTCGGAATATCCGCCGCCCCGAGACGGGGAACGGACAACAACACAAAAACCGTAAAGAAAAGTTGGATGGATCGAAACATCATCGGGAACGATTAACAGAGAACAAAGGGTACAGCGATTATAGTCCGTTGTAAAAGAATAGCAATACTGTCGCCGCACACGAAGGCGGACAGGCAGTCTGCCCCAGTCCGTCGACAAGTTTTCCAAAACACCGTCATTCCCGCGGGAATCCAGATGGGAGATGTAAACCCTGTTTTCCTAGACTCCCGCCTTGCGCGGGAGTGACGGGAAAATCGAACGTGTCGACGGACTGCAGTCTGCCCAAACCTTTCAGGGGTGTCCCTTGCAAGGAATTCGGGATCGTGTAAAATGGGCTCGTTATATGCGGGGGGTGTTCCCGAAACGATTTTGAGCCATTTAT